>Ga0160423_10000016_pt1 | contig 130618 bp, 120 predicted proteins | sample CRUFie14St8metaG_FD_108191 | JGI IMG/M metagenome (GOLD analysis project Ga0160423, IMG submission 108191) | Marine microbial communities from the Costa Rica Dome - CRUD Field 142mm St8 metaG | ecosystem: Environmental > Aquatic > Marine > Oceanic > Photic zone | place: Costa Rica: the...
TTTAAATTTTATTCGTGATATTGGCAAACATATTTCTATTAATTATATGATGTCTAAAGATTCTGTTAAAAGCCGACTTGAAACAGGACTTAGCTTTACAGAATTCTCATATCAATTAGTCCAAGGATATGATTTTTATTGGCTTTGGAAAAACAAAAATTGTAAAGTACAACTTGGAGGTTCAGATCAGTGGGGCAATATTGTGACGGGTACAGAGCTTATTAGAAGAATTGGTGATGGAAAAACATTTGCTGTTACAACTCCACTAATTAAAAAATCTGATGGAGGGAAGTTTGGGAAAACTGAAGAGGGGAATATTTGGTTAGATAAAACAAAAACTTCATCCTATAAATTTTATCAATTTTGGCTTAATGCATCAGATGAGGATGCAAAAAATTACGTTAAGATTTTTACATTAAAAAATGAAAGTGAGATAAAGCAACTAATTTTAGAACATGAAAATGCACCTCACCTGAGGCTACTTCAGAAAGCAATTGCTAAAGAAGTAACTACACGAGTTCATTCTGATGAAGATTTAAGAACCGCAATAAAAGCATCATCTATATTATTTGGGAAATCAACAAAAGAAGATTTAAAAAGTCTTGATGAATCCACTTTTCTTTCTGTTTTTGAAGGAGTACCTAAGTTTAATATAAATCTTACAGAGCTAAAGCTAGATGTAGCCGATATTCTTGCTGAAAAAACAAATATATTTTCAAGCAAAGGGGAGGTAAGAAGAATGATAAAAAGTAATGCTATTAGTGTTAATAAAGAAAAGATTTCTCAAAACTTTCAGTTTGAAAAAATTGATCTTTTGAGTGGAAAATATATATTGGTTCAAAAGGGGAAAAAAAATTATTATCTAATTATTGCTTCATAGCTTTAATTAATGCTATTTCAAATTCCTTGTGTTTTTTACTTCCAAATAAAATGTTTTTGCCATTTGACAAATATATTTTCACACCAAAATTACCGCTAACATTGTAGGCCCTACCATTATAAGAATGTTTTATTCCCCAACCACCATAATCAATAATAGGATTATATTTTATTGCCTCCACTTTTTTTATCTCATTAAACTTTATTTGATTTTCTTTTAAATGAATTGGGAAGAACTAATAATATAACCCTTTCTTTGTTATAAAAACTCTAAGTTCTAAAAAATAAAAACAAAAAGGTACTGCAAAGCTAATAATGATGAAATTATAATTTAGATTGTTTAAAACGCACGAATATATTGACAGTATTGGAGAAGAAAGTAAAATTATCCAAATCCACCAGTGGGTAAATTTTTGATTTTCTTCATATAAAAATTGCATAAATTTATTTTGAATCTAATAATTCAGCATAATTTTTAAAGAAATAAGGGATTGTTTCTATTCCTTTTAGATAATTAAAAATTCCATAATGCTCATTTGGAGAGTGGATTGAGTCCGAATCTAATCCAAAACCAAGTAATATAGATTTTACTCCTAATTCTTTTTCAAAAAGTGCTACAATAGGAATTGACCCTCCGCTTCTTACAGGTACTGGCTTTTTTCCATAAGTTTTTTCCATAGCTTTACTAGCTGCTACATATGCAGGGATATCTGTTGGGGAAACATAAGGTTCGCCGCCATGATGTGGTCTAACTTCAACCTTAACACTTTTTGGTGCAATACTCTTAAAGTATTGTGTGAATTTCTTTGTTATTTCTAAATCGCTTTGATTAGGAACCAAGCGCATTGAGATTTTAGCAAATGCTTTTGACGGGATAACCGTTTTTGCTCCCTCACCAATATATCCGCCCCAAATACCATTAACATCTAATGTTGGTCGTATTCCTGTTCTTTCCATAGTAGAATATCCTTTTTCACCGTGTATGTCAGACAAATTTAATGCCTGCTTATACTTTTCTAATGAAAATGGAGCTCTAGCAATATCTTCACGTTCTGGACTGGTCAATTCAATTACGTTATCATAAAACCCAGGAATAATAATATGATTATGTTCATCCTTCATTTTTGCAATCATTTCACATAATATATTAATTGGGTTTGCAACTGCTCCACCATATAAGCCCGAATGCAAATCTCTATTTGGTCCAGTAACTTCAACTTCTAAATAACTCAATCCCTTTAATCCAGTTGTAATTGAGGGAGTATTGTTTGCGATTATACCAGTGTCAGATATTAAAATTGCATCACAACTAAGAAGATCTTTATTTTGCTTAACAAATAATCCTAAATTACTAGATCCTACTTCCTCCTCCCCCTCAATCATAAACTTGATATTACATGGCAAGCTATTAGTTTCTTGCATTAGCTCAAACGCTTTTACATGCATATAAAATTGACCCTTGTCATCACATGCTCCTCTTGCAAATATTGCACCATCTGGATGTATTTCGGTTTTCTTTATAACAGGCTCAAATGGTCCTGAATTCCAAAGTTCTATTGGGTCTGCTGGCTGAACATCATAGTGACCGTATACTAATACTGTTGGTAAATTCTTATCTATTATTTTGTCTGCATAAACAATAGGATATCCTGAAGTCTCACAAATTTCAATATTATCTGCACCTGCTTTTTTTAAAAAACTTGCTACAACATCAGCGCAATATAAAACATCATTTTTATATTTAGGATCGGCAGATATTGAAGGGATTTTTAAAATTTCTATTAATTCATCGATAAATCGACTTTGATTCTCATTAATGTATTTTTTTATATGTTCCATTTTTATTTTATTAAAATATTTCCTGTCATTTCTTTTGGTATTTCCATCTCCATAATTTTTAGTATAGTAGGAGCTACATCTCCTAATTTACCTTCTTTTATATAATCATATTCTGTATTTATTATAAAACATGGCACTGGATTTAAAGTGTGTGCGGTATTAGGAGAACCGTCATAATTAACTGTATACTCCGCATTACCATGATCAGATATAATTATTAAGGCATAATCATTTTTTAATGCTGACTCAACGACCTCACCCAAACATCTATCAACTTCTTCAATCGCTTCTATTATAGCATTATAATTTCCAGTATGGCCAACCATATCAGGATTAGCAAAGTTTAAGCATATAAAATCAGCCTCTTGTTTTTTAAACTCATTAATAATAGAAGATTTAAGTTTTTCAGCACTCATTTTAGGTCTTAGATCATAAGTTGAAACCTTGGGAGAAGGGATTAACAATCTTTTTTCTCCCTCAAATTTGTTCTCATTACCTCCTGAAAAGAAAAACGTTACATGAGGATATTTTTCTGTTTCTGCAATCCTAATTTGTTTTTTCTGATTATTAGATAAAATCTCCCCTAAAGTATTCTTTAGTTTTGTTTTTTCATATATAACATTAATCCCCTTAAAGGTATCATCGTAACTTGTCATTGTTGTATAATGAAGATCAAGAGTTTTCATGCCAAAATCTAATAAGTCATTTTGAGTCAAAACACTTGTTATCTGGCGACATCTATCTGTTCGGAAGTTAAAACAAATTACCGCATCTTTATCATTTATCATTCCTATTGGATTATCATCTGAATCAACCATAACTATCGGCTTAATAAACTCATCAGTTACTCCGTCATTATATGAAGATTGTATTTCACTAATTGCATTCTTTGATTTTTTTCCTTTTCCATTAACTATTAAGTCATATGCAATCCTTGTTCTTTCCCACCTGTTATCTCTATCCATAGCATAATATCTTCCGCAAACAGAGGCGATTTTTGCTCCAAATAAATTACTTTCTAATTTACGAATAAACTTTATTGAGCTATTTGGGTCAGTGTCTCTTCCGTCTGTAAATACATGAATATAAACATTTGTTATATTATACCTATTTGCAATCTTACACAACTTATGTAAATGATTTTGATGAGAATGGATACCTCCATCAGATAACAAGCCTATTAGATGAAGAGCTTTACTATGTTCCTTTACATAAGAAAATGAATCTTTTAATGCTTTCTGCTCTGAAATTGAATTATCATTACATGCATTGTTTATTCTAACTAAGTTTTGATTAACAACCCTTCCTGCGCCTATGTTTAAATGTCCAACCTCTGAATTACCCATCTGTCCTTTAGGTAGACCTACAAACTCACCATGTGTTAGTAGCTCTGTGTTTGGATATTTGTCATAGAGGGAATCGACAAATGGAGTATTTGCACAATATATAGCATTAGATTTTTCATTACTACCATGCCCCCATCCATCTAGTATTACAAGTGCTGTTTTCTTACCCATATCTGTGAACAAAGATAAAAAAGTAAAGTCTTATTTTAGTGAGCAATTGCATTGAAAAAGCTAGCACGCATTTGTTTATGAATAGGGTTATTAGTTCCTAATCTTTCCGGATGAAACTGAACTGCAATAATAAAAGGGTGAAAAGATGTGTCAATAGCAACTGCTTCTGGTAATCCATCATATGAATTGGCAATAACCTTCAAATATGGAGAGATATTCTTTAAACCTTGATGATGCCAAGAATTAACTGAAAATGTATCGATATTTGAAGGGAAAATTAAATTATTATAATATGTATTATTAGATGTTATACAAATTTCATGCATTACTTCTCCATTACTTCTGTGTATTACTGTTGTACCAATATCTGTAGGTAAATCTCCATATAAAGTGCCATCAAGTGCAACATTAATCATCTGCATCCCACGACAAATTCCAACAAGTGGTATTTTATTCTTAAGTGCAAAATCAAATAAATTTCTTTCTAAAGTATCCCTATAATAATCTATTGGACCGCAAAGTACTAAGTTTGAACTATCATTATATTGAAGTGGATTAATATCTTCACCGCCAGTAAGTACGATACCATCAGCTAAATTTAAGATACTATCATTATTGTTAATAGTATACGCGTCTAATATAATGGTCTTTCCATCATCTAACCAATTTATATAATTTTTAGATGCTTTAGATAAAATAATAATCTTCTCTGAATTATTCTTGCATCCATAAGATAGCAGACAATATATTATACAAACTAAAAACAGCCTAAAAAGTTTCATAAGAACAAATGTAAGGTATAATTTTTGTGTGAAAATAAAAAAGATTAAAAAGAATAAAAAAATTACTGTATTATTTAAGTAAAAGATAATTTTTAACAAAAATATAATAAAAAAGTGCGAAAAAATGTAAAAAAATGTAAAAAATGAGCAAAAAATTGCAAAATATACTTCTTAAAATATGCAATTGTTAAAAAAAACAACAAAACAACAAACTGAATATAATTTTATTCAATTAAAATGAACTAAAATATACTGTTTACATGTCAAAAAATTACAAAATTTGTTAATTAACGCATAAAAAATAGAAAAAGTGGATCTTTGTGCTAAAAATTAATTTAAATATGAATAAATGCCTTATTTTATACTTTTTTTGCAATAAACTTATATAAATTGTTATTTATTGCAAATAAATTACACTTTTTTACAAAAATATTCATCAAAACAAATTAAAAAATAAAATAAAGAGTGAGGTTTTTTTCTATAAAATGTATAAAAATTACTCTTTTTTACAAAAAACTACAACAAATCGTGCATTTTTTGCATTATTTCGTCACTATTCCACGTTTTTTCTATATCAGGCATATTCATAATATTTTTCATCAGGTTTTCTTGACGCATACCTATCTCCCAGGCTTTTGAATATGGTATTGTAGTAAAGCTAACCATTGTATATAAGGGTATCCATTTTTCTGGAAATAGATTAGCAAACTTACTTTCAATTTTTTTCTGCAATAAAAACTTTGGGTCAGCTGTTTTATCACGCATTACTATAAAATTATGTAAAGAAAGGTCTTGTAATCCATCTCCATCAGGCTTTCTTGTTTTTGTATAATTTTTAAGACACTCTTGCATGTCATCATATTCATTTAATAAATCATCGAATACTCTGCAATCTTCAAATCCAGCATTCATACCCTGTCCGTAAAATGGCACAGTTGCATGTGCTGAATCACCTATAAGAACACTAGAGCCTCCTACATGCCAAGGAAAAGTTCTAATGATAGCTAATGTTGATGTTGGATTACTAGACCATTGACTGTATAGATCTGGAACTAGGGCTGCAAAATCAGGAAATATAGTATTAAAATATTCCTCAACATCAGACTCCGTATTCAAGTTCTCAAATGAATTTTTACCCTTTTTAGGTGCGAATAATGTGCATGTAAAACTTCCATCTAAATTAGCTAACGCAATAACCATAAACTCTCCTCTAGGCCATATATGTAAAGCATTTTTATCTAACAAATAATCTCCATTATCTCCTGCTGGAATTAAAAGCTCTTTGTAGTCATGATCAATCTCATTATATTCATATTTATGATCGAACTGACTGATCATTTTTTTTCTAATAGCTGAAAAAGCCCCATCGGCACCAATTAATAAATCAGAAGATACTGTTTTACGAATATTATTTGAGGTATTTTGAAAAACTGCTCTTCCTTCTTCTAAATTTGCATCTGTACATTTTTCATTAAAATGCAATTTAGCACCGCGCTCCTCTGCGAGCTTCATTAATAAAATATTTAACTCAACTCTAGAAACCGAATATATTGCTTGATCCGGTTTGCCGTAAGGTTGCTCTGTTAAATTTCCATCAATATCATGCATAATTCTCTTGTACATGGGTATGGCTATTTTTTTGACTTCATCGTCAACCCCAACTCTCCTTAAAGATGACCAGCCTCTTTCAGATAGTGCCAAATTAATAGATTTACCAGCAGTTATTACTTCGGATCGCAAATCTTTTCTTCTCTCAAAAATATTAACACTATATCCTCTTTTTGTCATATAAAGTGATAATAAAGAACCAACTAATCCAGCGCCAACAATTGTAACATTTTTTTTCATTTAAATAACTGATTTAAGAACATGATAAAATTTAAAAACATCTACAAAGCTATTATATAAAGGAACTGGAGCAATACGAATAACATCAGGCTCTCTCCAATCTGCGATAACACCCTTGTTAATTATCTTGTCAAATAGATTCTTATTACTTTCTCTAACCCTTATTGATAACTGACAACCTCTTTCTTTTGGAGTTATAATTTCTATTCTATCTGTATCAATTGAATCAATTAAATATGCTAAAAATGCTGTCAAATTCTTCGATTTATACAATAAATTATTCATGCCAGCTTTATCAAATATTGACAGTGAGGATTTAATCGCTGCTAAAGATAAAATAGGAGGGTTACTTAATTGCCATCCCTCAGCAGATTGAATTGGATTGAAGCGATTAGGCATTGTAAAACGATCTTCCTTATTATGCCCCCACCATCCTGCATGTCTAACTAAATTAGACCTATGATGCTTTTCATGTACAAAAATTCCAGCAACAGATCCAGGTCCAGAATTAAGATACTTATATGAACACCAAACAGCAAAATCTACTCCCCAATTATGAAGTTCTAATCTAACATTACCTGCAGCATGTGCTAAATCAAAACCAACATTTATATTAAATCTATGAGCTATTTCTGTTATTCTCTTAATATCAAACAATTGACCTGTATAATAATTTACTCCACCAAGCATAACTAACGCAATTGACTCATTCTCCCTCTTTATTACTTCTTCAATATCTTTTGTTCTGATATGGTATTCTCCTTTTCTGGGTCTTAGTTTAATTAATGAATCTTCTGAAGATAAACCATGGTTGCGTATTTGAGATTCAACAGCATAAATATCTGATGGAAATGCATCAGCTTCTATAACGATTTTAAATCTAGAATTTGTAGGCCTATAAAAAGAGACCATCATAAAATGCAAATTAGCAGTTAAAGTACTCATTGCCACTACTTCAGATTTTTTAGCGCCAACTATTTTAGTATAACTCTCAGTTAAATATTCATGATAGGGCATCCATGGATTTTTAGCGTGAAAATGACCCTCAACGCCCAGCTTAGCCCAATCATCTAATTCCTGTTTTATAAAGTCTTTTGTTTGTTTTGGCTGTAAGCCAAGTGAATTTCCGCACATATAAATACACTCCTCTCCGTTATTCTGTAGTGGTATATAAAAAAGATCTCTATAAATTTTTAGATTATCTTTTGAGTCTAATTCTAGTGCGAAATCTAAAGTATTTTTAAAGTGCATATAATTTATATATAATAGGTCGGCTTGGAGCAGCGTCTGAAACAAACGCTGGCAAGTTTAGGTTTAATAGATATTTTCCATCTTCTATACTGTCATCAACAAAAATCATTTCAGTTATAGTCTTGTTTTTTGATTTAAAATTAAATTCTTTTGACTTGGTTTCCCAAAAAATATTATGTGCAATTAAATGACCATCATCCAACAGCCTATCGACTGAAGGAGTGTCAACTAATAAATGTTCAACACCAAGACTGACTATATAATTCATTGCTTCAATACTAAAAAAGGGCGGTTTTTTCATCATATAATCCCTTGTTTTTTTATCCTCATTATTTGGTAACGTACGTACAACTAAAGCTTTTAAAAAACAAGTCTCAACTGACTTTAATTGCTCTTGCAAATCTTGCTTTGATATTACTAAGTCATCGTCATTGATATTTGGAATATAACTTTCTGTACATTTTTTTGGTGTAACTGAAACAACCGTAGCAGGTATTATTTCTTCTTTTAAGCATTCACTTATAGAAATACGTTCTTTAGTAATATGACCTATACATTCTGTGTGTGTTCCATTACAGTGAGGTGTAAATGTATATGTTTCAAAATTACATGGACCTCCTTTTCTTGTGTCTCCAATAAATTGCCCATCTGTATATTCAATTGAGGTAGCTTTATCAACATTATAGGTGTTTGGTTGACATCCATTAAAATTTAATGGAATTGAGATGTCTAATCCTTTAGAAAAATCAATATTATATTTCTTACTTGCAAATTCTACAAAGCACTTCATAAGGGAAAATCTTCTTTATTAACGCCTAACCAATCTAGTACATTTTTATGCCAAATATCATTTACTTCCTGAGATGTTAATACACCTATTTCTTGTGCATAATCTAAAACTCTTCCTGGATATGAAGTGCCAACACCTTCGATTTCTCCCAAAGGAAAAGGATCATCTAAACCAGCTATAATTTGGCTAGGGCCAACTCTTTTCTTAAGCAAATCTAATGTGTGAGTATCATGTACTAGTGTGTCGAAATATAAATTTTCATGTCCCAATGTTTTTCTTGGGTCTTGTAATTCATCAAAGATATCTGGACGTCCATCATATCCTTGTATTCTTCTCCCATAATTTGCTATGGCAAGCATTGCGCCATGAGCAAAACTTGTTCTAATATTAGAGTATTTATTTGGCAGATCTCTAAGTGTAAAAAGATGCAGAGTATCAGCACATTGAGCCATCATCCAAACCAGATGAAATCTCCAATATTGGTTTTTTAATGCAATCATTTTTTCACCGTCGTATGGATGAATTTGAATTGCAAGACTATACTTATTAGCTAGCTCAAAAATAGGGTCAACGTCCTGTTCAGCTGTTGAAAGCCATTCCCCCTCTGAGTTTAAAAAATGTGTTGGCAAACATAATAGCTTTAAACCTAATTCATTAACGCATCTTTCAATCTCCTTTAAAGCTTGGTCAATATAAAGCGGCTGCACTACAAACCCACAGGTAAATTTTTCTGGATTTTCTTTTTGAACAGAAGCATTAAAATCATTTTGAAATTTTATTCCATCAATACAATCTTGTTTTTTCCAGCCATTACAGTATAACTGTGATAAACATAGCATAACATTATGATCAATGTTATATTTATTCATCCATGCAATTTTTTCATTAACAAAAAATCCTGGTCCAGTAATTGGTCTACACCAATTACCTTGCCTCATAAACTTTTTATCTTCATCAATCCAAAATAGTTTCTTTTCCTTCATAAATCGAGGAATCTGTGAAGGCTCTGGAAGAATATGTCCATGTGAATTTATACGCATAATATTAATGTGCTATTTAAATATAAAACTAAGTATATCGTTCATCAACTTCCATTACTTCTCCAGTCGTAGGACATGTTCTTAATTTTTCATCAGAGTAAAATCTTTTAAAAACAGGTAAAAAATCCTTTTCAACATTAGTTAACTTAAAATATTCTTCATACAGTAATTCATTAGCTGTTTCTGAAAACCACATCAGACCATCTTTTTGATCTTCAGTTCTTTTTCTTTCGATTACTAAACCTATTGAACCCTCAGACCTGACAGGTGAGTGTGGTATTCTGGGAGGAAGAAGAAACATTTCTCCCTCTTTAATTGGAACTTCTACTTTTTTTCCATTTTGTTGTGTTTTTACAACTATGTCTCCCTCTAATTGATAAAAGAGTTCTTCTGTTTCATTATAATGATAGTCTTTTCTTGCATTTGGACCTGCCACAATCATTACTATGTAGTCATCTGACTCTACATAAAGATTTTTGTTTCCTACTGGAGGCTTTAATAAATGTCTATTTTCATCAATCCATTTTTGTAAGTTAAAAGGGCTTTTTATACTCATAATATATAATTTTAAATTGTTGCTATTACTTTTAATTCTATTGCTATAGGTGTAGGTAAACTCTTTATTTCAATTGTAGTCCTACACGGTTGATTATCTTTAAAATATTCTGCATATATCTTATTATATGTTTTAAAATCATCTTTCATATTAGTAAGAAAAACTTGAACATCGACAATATTATCCCACGAAGATCCGGCATCCTCTAAAATATATTTAATATTCTGAAAAACAGAATGACATTGTGTTTCAATATCATATTCAACAATATCTCCTTGCTCATTTAATGTTACACCAGGTATTTCCTTTGTTCCAGCTTTTCTTGGTCCGACACCTGATAGAAATAATAATTCACCAACTTTTCTAGCGTGAGGATATAACCCTACTGCTTGTGGTGCCCTATCAGAATTAAATTTTTCTCCGTTCATATTTAATTATATTTTTTTATACATGTAATAATGGGGTCCGATATCCTTAATGTCAAATATCTCTCCTATAATCTTAAAACCTAAAGATTTATAAAAACTTATAGCTACTAAACGTGCATTACACCATAATATATCTGCTTTAAAAAGCTTAAGTTTTTGAAAAGAAGCCTCCATTAACTCTCTGCCAAAACCCTTTCTTCTAAAATTAGCGTCAGTTGCCATTCCTCTTAATCTATATGGATTATCTGATGTTATTTTTTCTGTTTCTTCAGGATAAAATGTAGCACATGTAACCACTTGATCATTAAGCATACATGCCATATGAAAGGTATTTTTGTCATTATCTAGCAAATAAGATGTAGTAGAAAATGGTTGCCCTTGTCTTAACTCGCTATGACGTAAAGGTCGGATCTTTTCTACATCAATACTTATTATCTGTTTTTCCAATATAGACATATTTAAATTTTAACACATACATTTTTAGGCTCAGTAAAAAACTCCAGTGATTTAAATCCTCCCTCTCTGCCTAAACCAGAATACTTCATGCCTCCAAATGGTATTCTTAAATCTCTTAATAACCATGTGTTTATCCATATAACTCCCGAATCAATTTTGGCTGCAACCCTATGTCCCTTACTTATATTTTCAGTAAATATAGATGCAGATAATCCATACTGTGTTGAATTTGCCATTTCTATTACCTCTTCCTCTGTTTCAAAAGGAATCAAAGAAACAACAGGGCCAAAAATTTCTTGTTGATTAATATCACAGTCTGAAGCGAGCCCCTCTATAATTGTAGGTTGAATATAATATCCTTCCTTTAGCTCTCCTTCTAAAATTTCTCGTTTTCCGCCAGTTAAAACTTTACCTCCTAATTCTTTTGCCAAATTAATTTTATCAAGAATTTTTTCCATATGTTCTTTAGATACAACCGCACCAAGATGAGATGTAGATTCTCTTGGGTCTCCTAACTTTAGTTTTTTAGTTTTTTCTGTTAAAGCTATCTTGAATTTTTCGTAAATCTCCTTCTGCACAAATAAACGTGAGCCACATAAACAAATCTGTCCTTGGTTAGTAAATGCTGCTCTTGCCGCCGTACTTACAGCCTTTTCAAAATCTGCATCAGCAAAAATTATATTTGGATTTTTTCCTCCTAATTCTAAAGAAAGTTTCTTAAACATTGGAGCGGTAACTGTAGCTATGTGCTTTCCAGTTACTGTACCTCCAGTGAAAGACACTATTGGTGTGTCTGGATGTGTAGTAAGAGGGTCTCCCACCTTACTTCCAAGTCCATGAACAATATTTAAAACTCCTTTAGGCAGCCCTGCTTCAATACATATTTTACTAAATAAATATGCTGTCATAGGAGTCACTTCTGATGGCTTTGCTACAACTGTATTTCCTGCAGCAAGTGCAGGAGCCACCTTCCAAGTTAATAAATAAAGAGGTAAATTCCACGGAGATATACATGCAGCTACTCCAACTGGTTGGCGTAAAGTATAGTTTATTGCTACACCATCCATTTCATGAACTTTTGAACTGTCATGCAGAATTGCTCCTGCAAAAAATCTAATATTTGCTGGCGCCCTTGGAATATCAACGCGAGCAGCTAAAGTTTCTGGCTTACCATTATCTTTACTCTCAGCTTTTACTAAATCTTCAGAATATTTTTCAATTGTGTCAGCTAGCTTCATTAAAATATCCGATCGTTCTTGTTTTGGTGTAATACTCCATGTTTTAAAAGCCTCTTTTGCAGCTATAACAGCATTGTTGATATCTGATTCTTCAGAATCTGGAATTAAAGAATAAACCTTTCCTGTTGCTGGGTTATAATTATCTAAATAGTTTCCGCTTACTGGCTCAACTAGTTCTCCGTTTATATAGTTTAAAATCTTTTCCATTTATAAACTTTTTGTTCTTCCTCCGTCTACCGGAACATTTATTCCATTAATATATGCTGCAGCTGGAGTACATAAAAAAGCAACTGCATTTGCTACCTCACTAGCTTCACCAAATCTGGCTGCAGGTACTTGCAACTTCATTGTTTTTGCAATTTCTTCATCTGATTTCCCTTGAACTTCTGCTCTATTTTTTATTATACTTTTTAATCTATTAGTATTGGTAAATCCTGGAAGAACATTATTTACAGTTATACCATATGCTCCAAGCTCTATAGATAATGTTTTTGCCCAATTTGCTACTGCTGCTCTAATAGTATTAGAAACTCCAAGTCCAGGAATTGGAGCTTTTACAGAAGTTGAAATTATATTTACTATTCTTCCATATCCTGCCGACTTCATTCCTTTTACTACTTGTTGTACTAAAATTTGATTGTTTATTAAATGCATCCTAAATGCATCCTCAAATGATGTTATGTTCGCATCTTCTATTGGTCCTCCAGCAGGCCCTCCAGTATTATTTATCAATATGTGATACTCTTCTTTAAGGTTAGTAACCTCTTCTTTTAAAATCTCAGAATTTGAGAAATCAATACTTAAAAATGAGTGCACCTGGCCCTTAGATTTATCTAAATCATTAAGCACACTTAATAGCTTTCCTTCATTTCTTGCAATTAATGTTATATTAGCTCCTAGTTTAGCAAGTTCTATAGCAGCAGCCTCTCCAATTCCTTGAGTGCTACCGCATACAATTGCATTTTTACCTTTTAAATTTAAATCCATTATTCTATAATTATTTTTTTCTCTACCGTTCCATCATCATAAATGTGTATGTGTGGCTGATTTTTAATATTTGTCTCTCTACCAAAAAGATCTATTGTTCTAACTACTTTTTTTGATCTACTTTCTAAATTTAATGAAGATGTGAGAATATCATTACTGCAATCACCTGGAAAATTTACATCTAGCCAATTCAATCTGTCCGATATCCAAGATTTTAGAACATCTATTTCTTCAGCATAGGTCTCAGGAATAGGTTGAGGTTCAATCCATATTTGCTGGCCAATGTGATCATCCCACCTAGCAAAATTCCTGGTTTTAGCATCACTTATATATGTTGTGTCTGAATTGATCCAATTAAAAATAGAATCTTGGTGTAAAAAAGTACTTCTAAAATCAGTCCATCTACAGTTAAGTCTATTTTGAAATATTGTATCCTCCATCATGGCTTGCCACCACATTGGCATTGACATTAAATCCTCACAGTCAGGCTGATTCTGCAAATAAGTCCACCCATCAGGATCATAATTAGAACAAACTTCTGAAACACCATAGGTTTGATCAAAATCCCATATAGGACCTGCATTTAATAATCCACCATTATTATCATCTCGATCTTTATGCAAGTATGAGCTTAATTTATAGCCATCAGAATTCTTACTCAACTCGTTAATAATTAAAAAATCAACAAATGAATTTAGGTTTATGTAATCGGTATATCTTTTTCCTAAATAGTTATGATAGTCGTTTGAAAATACTGCGCTTTCAAAATTGTAAAACCAGTCCGAAATATAATCTTCCTGCTCTGGCTGTATATTTTCAGCCTTAGGATAATACCACTGATAAAACATTGGATAATTTGCCTGGGAATTAAAATTTGATTCAAATCCTTCCGGATAATCAAGCCAATCAATTCTTAAAATATATCCACCAGTTAAAGAATCTCCATAAATGTCATCATCATCTAACTTAGCAATATCAACTCTATCATTATCTCTTTTTATTTTTTCACATAAAATATAAAGACCTCGATAATCTCCATCAATTATTAATTCAACATAACGCCAATTAGAAGCATAATGACCCATTCTTTGAAATAAATAAAAGCTAAAAGGAATTCTAACTTGACTCTTGTCTATAACCATTGCGTGTAAAATCCAATCCTCTTCTTTTCCCATTCCTAATAAAGAAGCTGAAGTGTCCTCGTCATCACTATTCCATAATTCGATTGAATATGTTTTCTTAAAAAACCCTTGAGTCGAATTCCCCCTCGTTTCAATACCACAATAACCATCGTAATGATTTGGCAAATCATTAATATTATTTAATACGCCTGAACCATTATCTATAATTTGAAAGCTAGCAGGTATTTTTGGTTCATCCGGAATATAAGATCCATAAACACCTCCAGTATTAATTTTTATAATAGGTAAATTAGAATTAGTTAAAATTTGAGAATAGCCAAATAAAGTAACCAGTAAAAAAAAGAATATTAAAAAAACTTTTTTATGCAAATTACAAAGTGATATATTAATTAATTTGTTCACAATTTATTATTCTATAATTATTTTTTTCTCCACTGTTCCATCATCATAGATATAGAAAAGCGGTTTATTTCTAATAGCTTTTGTACTTTTTCCTAAAATATCTTTTATATATAACAACTTTCTGTTTTCTGAAGGTTTTTCTATATAATCTTCAATCGAAGTGCTTGATGCATTACTATAATAAAAAACTGTTGAATCTGACCACCATCTACAAGTAGTATAAAAAGGTATGTTTTGCCCTGGAAAAATAGAGTACATTTCCATCAAAAACCCTTGATGGGCATTGTATGTTCCCCATGACCAATTACTATCACCAGGATAAGCATTGATAGTTAGAGATGATAAATCAAAATCAGATTCGCAATCAAAAGAAACTATCCATAAAGCAGTATTTGTATCCCAAGTATAATAAGTTTGTGCCGTCTGATTATTATTAGCATCAAATGTGTATTCATACTTATTTGTTCCAACCCAAGAACTAGTCATAGTATCCCAAGTATATTGAGTGTATAATGTCTGATTATTATTAGCATCGTATGTGTATTCATTCTTATAGGCTTCAACCCAAGAATTAGTTACAGTATCCCAAGTATAATGAGTTCGTAATGTCTGATTATTATTAGCATCGTATGTGTATTCATACTTAATTGTTTCAACCCATGAACTAGTCATAGTATCCCAAGTATATTGAGTGTATAATGTCTGATTATTATTAGCATCAAATGTGTATTCATACTTATTTGTTCCAGCCCAAGAACTAGTCATAGTATCCCAATTATAATTAGTTTGTAATGTCTGATTATTATTAGCATCAAATGTGTATTCATACTTAGTTGCTCCAACCCAAGAATTAGTCATAGTATCCCAATTATAATTAGTTTGTAATGTCTGATTATTATTAGCATCATATGTGGACTCACGCTTATTTGTTCCAACCCATGAATTAGTTATAGCATCCCAATTATAATAAGTAGAAAGTGTCAAATTATTATTAGCATCATATGTGGACTCGTGCTTAGATGTTCCAACCCAAGAATTAGTTATAGTATCCCAATTATAATTAGTTTGTAATGTCTGATTATTATTAGCATCGTATGTGTATTCATACTTATTTGTTCCAACCCATGAATTAGTTATAGCATCCCAATTATAATAAGTAGAAAGTGTCAAATTATTATTAGCATCATATGTGGACTCATGCTTAAATGTTCCAACCCATGAATTAGTTATAGCATCCCAATTATAATAAGTAGAAAGTGTCAAATTATTATTAACATCATATGTGTATTCAGTCTTATTTGTTCCAGCCCAAGAACTAGTCATAGTGTCCCAAGTATAATAAGTTGATGCAGTCTGATTATTATTAGAGTCAAATGTGTATTCATACTTATTTGTTCCAACCCAAGAACTAGTCATAGTATCCCAAGTATAATAAGTTGATGCAGTCTGATTATTATTAGAGTCAAAACTAAAGTTGACTTTTTGAGATAATCTTAAAACATTCATTGTGTCGTACACATAACTTATTGTGCTGTCTAGATGGTGGCTTGTTTGTCCGAAACAAAAAATAGGAAAGAAAAATAAAATAAATAATTTTTTCATGTTACTTGTTATAATTAAATCCTAAGGTATCCTTAATATCTTTTGGCAGCTCTGGTAAGTATGAGCGTGATATCATTAGAGTTGAAATATTGGCAAGATCTGTAAATAATTTATGTTTATCTACTGTTTGCTTTAAATAACCCTGTCCTGAGCTTCCTCCAGTTCCGATTTTCTGACCCAACATTTTCTCTACCATTTGAACATGTCTAAATCTCCAAGCGGCAATTTTATGATCCATCTCAACTAAACTTCTAAGAAATTGATATGGTAGGTGTAAGATAGGTTCATCTCTATATAAATTAATTAAAAGCGCTGACATAGTTGCTTTATATGATAGGTTTGTCTCTCCATTCGCTATGGCCTCATCATGAATACTTTTATCTAAAACACGCTTAAAGTATTTTCTATTTTCATCAATCATGCTTATTCTAATATCTCTTTCAGCGTTAGGCAACTCAGATGATTTTATAGCATCAATTTCTTTTTCTAACATCGAGTTAACAGCGTCTTCATAGCTTGAGATAAAATCAAAATCTTGAATGTTTAAAAAAGGTATTCTCTCTAACCACTTTTCAACTAACTTAAATAATGACTGACTATTTTCAAGACTCATAATTTCTTCTTTGTCCTTGCCTTCAAATTGCGCATGATATGGGCAACCTCCAAATTGGTGTCTTTTCTCAATCTTCAGCCCCAACATTATCTCTAATTTTCTAAATTGATGTGATTGGAATCCCGAAGCTGGAGAAAGATGATTTCGAAAGTCTAAAAAATCTAAAGATGTCATCGTTTCTAAAATATCTAACTGACCAACAAGAGTAGTCATAATTTTATTCACTCTATCCATTCTTCTAACTACCACGCCTACGCTACTTTCATCAATAGCCTTTACCTCAAACATTTCTTTAATTGAGGTGAGTTCATGAATCATTTGCTTGAACCACAATTCATAAGTTTGATGAATAATAATAAAGAGCATTTCTTCGTGAGCTGCTGTTTTATCATCACCACTTACGGGATGCTGAGCGTCTAATATTTTATCTAATGATAAATAGTTTATATAATGAAGTGAAGATGTTTTTTCTGACATTTCAAATGTTTTACTAAGGAGTAAAAGTAAGCAATATGATTTAAAAAATCAAAAGCAAAATGCCTAAAAAAAGATATGAGCATATACTTAAAGATTCTCCTAAAAAAGAGAAATATAAATCATCTCTGTTTTGATTTGAATTAGCAACAAAAATTATTGATGTAAAATAAAGTAATATTAATGCTAGTAAGCAATATAAATCTAGTGTATTAAATAAAAATTGATTTATGTGTATTATGCTACAAATAATTAACGATAAAATAGCTAAATGCTGAGTTCTATTAACGCCAAAAACTAATGGTAGGGTTATCAATTTGCCTGTATCGTATTTAATATCCCGAATATCGAAAGGAATAGTAATAGCAAATACAAAGAGAAAACGTGCAATTATATTTAAAATAACATCTACAGAAAAAATTAAATTATTTTCCAAAACTAAAAGAACTGTGGTGCCTATTGTCCAAACTATAGAAATCACAAATATCTTCATAAAAGGCACTTTTCTTAAGCCAAAAGGATAAAGTAGTGATAGCATTGTTATAAAAAATATTATTAACTGTGTTGTGAAATTAAATAAGTTAAAATAATAGCCGCTAACAACTAAACTAATTAACATTAATACATATACAACTACTTTATTTTTATAAAACCATTCCTTACGCATATGCTGCCCACCCATTTTAAGTCTTACAACTCTCTGAAAATTATAAATAAATAAAGTTGAGAAAAACAGAAATATACTTATCTGAAAATTATAGGAAGCTAAAATTATCTCTGTACTAAGCCCCAACATGACAACACATATTGCAACCCATATATTACTATAAACTAAAAATCTTATAAGTGATTTCAATTCTGTGTATTAATGAACAATGTTAACTATTCTTTTAGGTACAACAATTATTTTTTTTGGAGATCCTCCATTTAAATAATGTAATGTTTTATCATGCTTCATTACTGCTTGCTCTACCTCTTCTTTACTAAAGTCAGCAGGTAAATTAATTTTAAAACGCATTTTTCCATTAAAAGAAACCGGATAATTAACCTCCTCTTCAACTAAATATTGCGAGTTAAATTCTGGAAATTTAGCATGCAAAATTGATGTATTGTTTCCTAATTTTTGCCAAATCTCTTCAGCAATATGTGGCGCATATGGCGATAATAAAATTGTTAATTCTGAAATAATTTCTTTATTGTTACAATTTTGCTCTGTCAATTCATTAACACAAATCATAAAAGTACTTACTACCGTGTTGAACGAATAGCGTTCAATATCTTCCTCTACTTTTTTAATAGTCTTATGAAGAGATTTGTAGCTTTCTTTACTTGCCTTGTCATTAGAGACACAAAAATTATTATCGCTATCATGAGATAAACGCCAATACTTTCTTAAAAAATTATGAACTCCATTTATTCCCTTAACATCCCATGGCTTAAATTGTTCTAAAGGCCCCAAAAACATTTCGTATAACCTTAATGTATCAGCTCCAAAATCTTCTACTAACTGATCAGGTGTTTGAACATTAAATTTTGATTTTGACATTTTTTCAACTTCATGTCCACACAAAAACTTTGAATCTTCATTAAGAATAAATTTAGCTGTCCTATATTCTTCTCTCCAAAGCTTAAATGCCTCAATATCTAAAATATCATTTTCTACTAAATTAATGTCGACATGTAGTCGAGATGTTTTATGTTCTTTTCGTTTATCATAGCTGATAAATGTATTAGTATCCTTTATTCTATATACATAAGATGATCTTCCTAAAATCATGCCTTGATTAATAAGCTTTTTAAAAGGCTCTTCAAAAGAAATATAATCTCTGTCAAACAAAAATTTTGTCCAAAATCTAGAATACAACAAATGTCCTACAGCATGTTCTGCCCCGCCAATATATAAATCAACCTGTCCCCAATAATCTGACTTTTCTCTTTTACAAAATTCATTGTCATTATTAGCATCCATATATCTGATAAAATACCAAGAACTTCCTGCCCATCCTGGCATAACATTTGTTTCCATTCTATCGCCCTCAAAGATATTCCAGTCTTCTTTCCTTGCTCTAGCTAATGGAGGCTCTCCCTTCTCAGTTGGCAAGTATTTATCTATTGGAGGCAATGTGACATAACTATCATCATTTAAAGCATTTGGGATATCGTCTTTATAGTAGATTGGAAATGGTTCTCCCCAATACCTTTGCCTACTAAACACAGCATCTCTTAATCTATAATTAACTTTAGCTTTTCCTATTTCTAGCTCATCAATTTTTTTAATAGCTAACTTGATTGCTTCTTGGACACTTAATCCATTTAAAAAATCTGAATTAGTTATGACACCTTGCTTTTTTTCGTGTGCACATTCAGATATATCAATATCCTTAAAGATATTAGGGATTTCTATATTAAATTTTTTAGCAAAGTTCCAATCTCGTTGGTCTCCACAAGGAACAGCCATTACAGCTCCGGTCCCATATGAAGCTAGTACATAATCTCCAATCCAAATCTGAACTTTTTTTCCTGTAAAAGGATGAATAGCAAAGGCTCCTGTAAAAACTCCTGAAACTGCTTTTTCGGCCTGCCTATCTCTTTCAGATTTTAATTTTGCCTTTTCAATATACTTAGTAACCTCTTTTATATATTTATCAGTTGTAATTGTTTTTACGATATCGTGCTCTGGGGCAAGAACCATAAATCCAACACCAAAAATTGTATCCGGTCGAGTTGTAAACACTTCTATCGAATTTTCATGATGTTCTAAATTAAAAACAACTGATGTTCCTTTTGATTTTCCAATCCAATTTCTTTGTATTTCCTTAACTGATTCTGGCCAATCAATTGTATCTAAACCAGATAATAAACGATCTGCATAAGCTGTAATTCTCAGCGACCATTGTTTCATTAATTTTTGTTCTACAGGAAAACCCCCTCGCTCTGAGTAGCCATCTTTGACTTCATCATTAGCAAGAACAGTTCCAAGTCCTTCGCACCAATTTACCCATGTGTCAGACAAAAAAGCTAAACGATATTTTTGTAATATATTTTCTTTTTCTATACTATTAAAATTAGCCCACTTTTGGGAAGAAAATCTTGGCGTATCTTCATCACAAACCGCTTGTAAAGTTTTATTTCCATATTTTTCAAAATAAGTGATCAACTCTGAAATTGATCTAGCCTTATCTGAAGACCTACAATAATAAGAGTCAAAAAGTTGTTTAAAAATCCACTGAGTCCATTTATAATAACTTGGATTTGATGTCTGAATTTCTCTATCCCAATCAAAAGAAAAACCAAGCTGATCAAGTTGCATTCTGTATCTTTTAGTGTTTTCCTTAGTTGCGACTGCAGGATGTATTCCTGTCTCAATAGCATACTGCTCAGTTGGCAATCCAAAGGAATCATATCCCATTGGATGTAAAACATTGTATGACTTTAGCCTTTTATATCTTGAGAAAATATCTGATGCAATATAGCCCAACGGATGTCCGACATGTAATCCTGCGCCTGAAGGATAAGGAAACATGTCAAGAACATAAAACTTTTTTTTATTTGTGTCTTCAGTAGTTTTAAATGATTTATGTTTCTTCCAATAAGCTTGCCACTTTTTTTCTATATGATTAAAATTATATTCCATTATTCTGTAGTGTTGGCAAAGTTAATGAATAACATGAAAAATTAATTTGTATTTTTATATTTTAGCGCATCACTATGAGCAATGTTAAAAACAAACCGTTAAATAGACGTATTATATCGTCTTCTGTCTCTGTAGTTATTAGCTTGTCCCTTGTTTTGTTTGTTATAGGATTACTTTCTTTATTACTTATTAATGCTCAAAGAGTATCTAATTATTTAAAAGAAAATATTGGCATGACTATAATGCTAAATGAAGGGACAAATGAAATTGAAACAGCAAAGTTTCAAAAAATAATTGATGGCTCTTATTTTGTAAAGAGCACTACTTTTGTTTCTAAAGAAGAAGCTACTGTGAGCTTGGAAAAAGAATTAGGCGAAGATTTTGTTGATTTTTTAGGCTATAGTCCATTACTTGCTTCAATTGATGTAAAGCTATATGCAGAATATGCAAACAATGACACAATTTTGATTTTTAAAAATGAGATAATGGAATACCCTTGTGTGAACGATGTGTTTTATCAAGAAAATCTTATTCAAAAATTAAATAGCAATATAAATCGTATCAGCTTCTTTTTAATCTCTTTCAGTATCTTGTTATTTGTTATTGCATTTGCACTAATAAATAATACTATTAGACTTTCTGTATATTCTAAAAGATTTTTAATTAGAACAATGCGACTTGTAGGGGCAAATAGTAATTTTATTCAAAAGCCATTTCTAATTAAAGGTTTTTATCAAGGACTGTACAGTTCAATTTTTGCTATTTTTATGCTTATGGGCTCTATATACCTTGTTAAAAATGAAACAGCAAGCATGTTAAACATTACAGACCTTAAAATTATTGGTTTTGTTTTTATATTAGTCTTTATTTCAGGAATACTACTAAGCTGGTTCTCTACCTATTTTTCGGTAAGAAGATTTATTAAATTAAAAGAAAGCGAACTTTACAACTAAAAAAAATACTTATGGATTTTGCATTTACTAAGAAAAATTACATGTTACTATTTGTTGGGCTAGCATTTATTGCTAGTGGAATTATTTTGATGATTGGCGGCGGGTCAGAGGACCCAAATAAATTCTCTGAAGAGATTTTTAATACACAGCGCCTTACAATAGCTCCTATATTATTAGCTGTTGGATTTATCATTGAGGTTCTTGCAATAATGTATAAAGAAAAATAAAACTATCTAATGGAAATTATTAATGCTATTATCCTTGGAATAATTCAAGGGCTGACTGAGTTTTTACCTGTAAGCAGCAGTGGGCATTTAGAGATTGCTAAAGCTATTCTAGGAGAAGAAAAAATAGCTAAAGAAAGTTTATTGATGACCGTTATTTTACATTTTGCAACAGCTCTAGCAACAATTATTATTTTTAGAACAGATTTAAAAAATGTTATTTTAGGGCTAATAAAATTTGAAAATAATGATTCGTTTTGGTTTTCTGTAAAAATATGTATATCTATGCTTCCTGCAGCAGTTATTGGTATACTTTTTAGTAAAGAAATAGAAGCATTGTTTGGTGGCAAATTAACACTGGTTGGATGTATGCTGATAATAACAGGGTTATTACTTTTTCTTGCAGATAGAGCAAAACAGTCAGAAAAAAGAGTGTCATTAATTGGCTCATTTATTATAGGAATATCTCAAGCAATAGCTATTCTTCCTGGCATATCCCGTTCTGGAGCAACAATATCAACGGCTGTTTTGCTAGGAATCGATAAAGAAAAGGCTGCTCGTTTTTCATTTCTAATGGTGGTACCACTAATTTTTGGGAAAATGATTCAAGATATTTTGTCAGGACAAATTCAATATGATCAAACACACTTAACTCCAATTATATTTGGCTTTTTAAGTGCCCTTATTACTGGAATTATAGCTTGTAAATGGATGATCAAATTAGTTAAAAATAGTAAACTAAAATATTTTTCATTCTATTGTTTTTCTGTAGGAATAATTGTTATTTTGGTGTCTCTATAGATGACTTCTTTTTCAGAAAAAGCAACTTATTTTACTTCTGGAGCTGTATTGCTTATAAATAAACCCTTTGGGTGGACTTCATTTGATGTGGTTAAAAAAATCAGATTTCTTATTAAGAAAAAATTCTTATTAAAAAAAATAAAAGTTGGACATGCCGGAACACTTGACCCTTTGGCAACAGGCCTTCTAATAATATGCACAGGAAAAGAAACAAAAAATATAGTTAGTTACCAAAACCAAAGAAAAATATATTCCGGTGAGCTTGTTTTAGGAGCTTCTACTTCTAGCTATGATTTGGAAACAGAAATTAATCAAACTTTCCCTACAGATCATATTTCTAAAGCTTTAATTATAAATAAAGCTTTAGATTTTGTTGGAGAAATTAAACAAAAGCCCCCCATATTTTCTGCACTAAAAATAAATGGAGAAAGACTTTATAAAAAAGCCAGAAGAGGTGAAGTCCCAAAAGTTAACAGTAGAACGATTTATGTTGAATCATTTAAAATTACAAATATTGAAATGCCTAAAGTAAAATTTGAAATAACATGCAGTAAAGGCACTTATATTCGTTCAATTGCTAGTGATTTTGGCAAAAGTTTGAACAGTGGTGCATACCTTTCGAAATTATGTCGTACAGCTATTGGAGATTATAAAATCACAAACTCTATTAGTATAGATGATTTTGAAAATTTACTAAATAGTTAGATTTACTTGACATCACCTCTTCAATATATTATATTTGTCAGCCTTAATTACCACCTAAATCATGAAACATAAATTATCAATGTTTGATTTTGCTTTGCCAGAAGCAAGAATCGCAAAAAGACCTGCTCAAGACAGAGAAGATGCCAATTTGTTGGTGTTACATAAAAAAACTGGAGAAATAGAACATAAAAAAGTGGCTGACCTTGAGTCATATTTTGATGAAGGAGATGTGATAGTTCTTAACAATACAAAAGTATTTCCTGCTAGGCTGCATGCGAATAAAGAAAAAACCGGCGCAATCATTGAAGTTTTTCTATTAAGAGAATTAAATAAAGAAAATAGACTTTGGGATGTTCTAGTTGATCCTGCAAGAAAAATTAGAATAGGCAATAAGCTATTCTTTGGAGAAAATGATGAATTAATTGCTGAAGTTATTGACAATACAACATCTAGAGGAAGAACACTAAGGTTTCTTTTTGATGGTACGCATGAAGAGTTTAAAGAAACTCTCACTGGATTGGGAGAGACTCCGATACCAAAACATTTAGGAAGAGAGGCGACTGCTGAAGACGATGAAAGGTTTCAAACAATATATGCAAAACATGAAGGAGCTGTATCTGCACCAACTTCAGGTCTACACCTAAGTAAGATTTTAATGAAAAAAATGGAGTTAAAAGGAGTAGAGTTTGCAGAGACTACCTTGCACATAGGATTAGGAACTTTTTACCCTATACTGGTTGAAGATCTTTCAAAACATAAAATGGAATCTGAACAAGTTATTATTCCGGTTAAAGCAACTGAACAAATCAATGCTGCTAAAAAAGAAAACAAAAAAATATGCGCCATTGGGACAAGTGTAATAAGAACTTTAGAAAGTTCTGTTTCAACTAAAAATGAAATTATTCCTTTTGAAGGCTGGACTAATATTTTCTTATTCCCCCCATATAATTTTAAAACCGCAAACTGTATGTTGACTAATTTACATCTGCCTAAATCAGCACTAATGATGCAGGTTGCAGCATTCTGTGGATTGGATCCTCTAAAAAAAGCATATAAAGAAGCTGTAAAGAAAAAATATAGATTTCATACATACGGAGATGCTATGCTAATTATATAAAATGCAAAAAATAGCACTTATCGTTGCTGGAGGAAAAGGAGAACGAATGAACTCAAATGTTCCTAAACAGTTTCTTTGTTTTAAAGGAACTCCTATTTTGATGCATACCATAAAGAAATTTGATTTTTTCGACAGTATATTACTGGTGCTTCCTAATTCAGAATTTGACAATTGGAAAGCTCTATGTCATAAATACAAATTCGACTTGCCCCATACTTTAGTTGAAGGAGGATCAACTCGCATTGAATCTGTACAAAATGGATTAAAAAATATAACTGAAAATGTAATTGTTGCAATACATGATGGAGTTCGTCCATTAATTTCTAAACAGTTAATTGATAGGTTACTCGCTGAAGTACATTCAAATATTGGTGCAATTCCAGTAATTCCTGTGAAAAATTCATTACGAAAAGTGACTAATAATAATTCTATTAGTATTGACAGGACTAATATTTTTCATGTACAAACTCCGCAATGTTTTATGAGTGAAGAAATTAAATCTGCATACAAAAACATAACCATCAATCAAAACTTTACTGATGATGCATCCATTTTTGAATACAACAGCGGAAAAATCAGAACGGTATTAGGAGAAGAAAATAATATAAAAATTACTACACAAAAAGATTTATTAATTGCTAATCATATTAGCATATAACTTTTAATTTTTCAAAATCTTTAATTAAAAGAACTCCTGGCTTCTTTCCAGTTTCAAAGGTACCCAAGCTTTTCATTTGTAAAGCTTCAGCCCCATTTCTACAACCAATCTTCAATAAAGTATTTATATCAAAATTTGTATGTTCTTTAATGACCTGTAACTCCTCCAAAATTGACAAATTATCATTTGACGCTAAACTATCAGTTCCTACACAAAGACGTTCTAAATCAAAAATAGAGTAATCAGGTAACTTTCCCTCTATATATAAATTGGCTTTTGGACACGTACAATAGTGTATATTATATCGATGTTCTAACGCCCATTTAACATCTTCCTTGTTTGTATATATATTATGAACTAATATTATAGGGGTGTGTTTGGGAAAATTTAATAATGCTGAAACTAAAGCTGTTTTGCCTGTAATATTGATCTTTCCAAAACTTGAAATAAAATCATACAACTTACCGCTTCCTTTAGAAAATAAATCATTTTCAGATTTGGACTCCTGGTTGTGAATAGTTAGAGGTGTGTTTTTATTAAATTTAGTGATCTTTGAGTACAAGTTGTTAGAAACTGAATAAGTCGCATGTGGCGTTATAGATTTAGCGCCAGGACATTGTTCAATGAGTCCCTTTCCTGATTTAAAAACTTGATCTGCCAATAATGAGTTAAGAGAAAATAACTCAATAAAAGTATGATAAATAATATCTTCTTGATCTTTAATAAAAAAAGAATCTGAAGTATTTGCAATATCTCCAACGCCAACTATACCATTTTTAATCATATTATTATGTGCATTTAAAATAGCTGTGCTTTTATATTTATTATTTGCCTTTCTAAACTGTGTTATATTTTTAATGAAGTTTGTTAAACCAGTTTTTCTAGGAATTGTTTCAATTAAGTGTGATAATTCTAAATGACAGTGAGTATTAACAAAGCCTGGACATAGAATACCGTTATAAACCTCAAGCTTTTTAGATTGTACTTGTGATCTTTTATTAAAAATTGCCATTACTTCCCCAGAATCAGAAATTTGCAACACTCCTTCTTTTATTGGAAATGAATGAAGTGGATATAAATAATCTGCTGTTAAAAACCTCATAGTACAAAAGTAATATATCTTTGTAAAAGTAATGAGTACCAAACAAGATATACGAGATATTGAACTATGCAAATTAGAAAAATTTTGCTTGGAGCAAAATTTGCCAAAATTTAGATCTAAACAAATTTGGGAATGGCTGTGGCAAAAAAGAGCCGTTAGCTTTGAAGAAATGACCTCACTTCCTATAGAACTGCGTAATTTATTTGATAAAAATTTTTATATAAATCCAGTATCTATTAATAAAAAAGAAAGTAGTACGGATGGCACTGTTAAGTTTAGTTTAAAACTATATGACAAACATCAAATTGAAGGAGTGTTAATTCCATCAAAAAAAAGAATAACTGCATGCATTTCCTCTCAAGCAGGATGCAGTCTTTCCTGTAATTTTTGTGCAACAGGAACATTAAAGCTAAAACGAAACCTAAGTGCAAGTGAAATTTATGACCAAGTGTATATTCTTAACCAACAAGCTAAATTAATATATGGAAAACCTTTGTCTAATATTGTTTTTATGGGCATGGGTGAGCCTCTTCATAATTATAAAAACTTGTTGCGAAGTATTTATTTTATTACGAATAAGTGGGGTCTTTCTATGTCTCATAAAAGAATTACTGTTTCAACTGCAGGTGTTGCAAAAATGATAAAAAAACTTGGAGATGATAATGTTAAATTTAATTTGGCAATATCACTACATTCTGCCCATGACAAGCAAAGAGCCAGCTTAATGCCAATAAATGAAAAAATTAATCTAAAGGAATTACGTGAATCTATATTATATTTTTATAATAAAACAGGCACAAGAATAACCTACGAGTATATTTTATTCAAAGGAATAAATGATTCCATTGAAGACGCCAAACTACTGTCACAATTTGCAAAAAGTAGTCCTTGCAAAATAAATTTGATTGAATATAATACAGTAGATAATTTACCATATCAAAAATCTAGCGCAGCTGACACTGAAAAATTTATTTTTTATCTCAAAGAAAAAAATATTATAACAAATCTTAGAAAAAGCAGAGGGAAAGACATTAATGCTGCATGTGGTCAGTTAGTTAATAAGCTAAGTTGATTTTAAAAGGTTTAACCAACTTTTTTATAGATGACAAATTGTATCTTCGCGCAATATAAAAAACTACTTTGAACATAATTCGCAAAATAAAAGCCCCAATAAAAGAAGAAATGAATTTATTTGAAAATAAGTTCAAAAATTCATTAAAAAGCAAAACAGCTTTACTGGACAGTATTATGTATTATATAATTAAAAGAAAAGGTAAGCAAATGCGACCTATGTTTGTTTTTCTATCTGCAAATCTCTTTGGTAAAGTTAAAGAAGAAACTTATCGAGCTGCATCAATGATTGAGTTATTACATACCGCAACTCTAGTTCATGATGATGTTATTGATGAGTCAAACTTCAGAAGGGGATTTTTCTCAGTTAATGCATTATGGAAAAATAAAATCGCAGTTTTAGTTGGAGACTTTTTGTTAAGTAGAGGATTATTACTGGCAGTAAAAAACAAAGATTTTAAATTATTAGAAATAATGAGTTCTGCTGTACAAGATATGAGTGAGGGTGAGCTGCTTCAAATTGAAAAATCACGTACATTAGATATAAATGAAGCGACGTATTTAGACATTGTGCGGCAAAAAACTGCTGTTTTAATTTCTGCTTGTTGTGTTAGTGGAGCACAATCAGTTGGAGCAAATGAAGACTATCAAAAAAAAATGCAACTTTTTGGTGAGTATACAGGAATCGCTTTTCAAATAAAAGATGACCTTTTTGATTATACTCAAAACCCGTTGATTGGTAAACCAACAGGAATTGATATACGTGAGAAAAAAATTACGCTTCCCTTAATTTATACACTAAACTCTATAAGTAAAAAAGAAAAAAAGAATCTTTTAAACATTGTTAAAAACTACAATAAAGATAACATTAAAATTAATGAGGTAATTGAAACTGTAAAGCGATCTGGAGGTTTGGATTACGCAAAAGAAAAGATGCTTTATTTTCATAATAAAGCTCTTAAAATTTTAAGAACTTTTGAAAAAAATGAATCTAGAATTTCACTTGAACTATTACTCGACTATGTAATAAATAGAAAAAAATGATCCCTAAAGAAACAGTAGATTTAATTTTTGAAACCGCACGTATTGAAGAGGTTGTAAGTGATTTTGTTACTTTAAAAAAAAGGGGCGTGAATTTTATTGGTAATTGTCCTTTCCATAATGAAAAGACGCCATCATTTACAGTTTCTCCTTCTAAAGGAATTTATAAATGTTTTGGGTGCGGCAAGGGAGGTAACAGTATAAACTTTATTATGGAAATAGAGCACTTTAGTTATCCTGATGCCCTTAGATATGTAGCTAAAAAATATAATATTGAAATACAAGAAGAAGAGCTAACAAAAGAACAATTAGATAAAGCAAATGAAAAAGAAAGCTTATTTATAATTACAAAATTTGCTAATGAATATTTTAAAAATATTTTATGGAATAGTGACGAAGGAAAAAGGATTGGCCTTAGTTATTTTAAAGAAAGAGGATTTAGTGATGAAATAATTAAAAAGTTTGAACTTGGATATAATCCAAAACAAAAAGATGCTTTTAGTAAACTTGCTACACTAAAAGGCTATGACAAAAACATTCTAGTTAACTCTGGACTATCATTATTTAATTCTAAATCAGAGGACTTAATTGACAGATTCAAAGAAAGAGCTATTTTCCCTATACAATCATATTCAGGAAGAACTTTGGGTTTTGGAGCAAGAGCATTTAATATAAATGCGAAAGCTAAGTATCTAAACTCACCTGAAACATTAATATATTATAAAAGTAAAGTTTTATATGGGCTAAACCTCTCAAAAACAGCTATCAACAAAAATGACTTGTGTTATATCGTAGAAGGATATACAGATGTTATTTCAATGCATCAAGTCGGAATAGAAAATGTTGTTTCAGCGTCTGGTACCGCACTTTCTGTAGAGCAAATTAAACTAATTAATAGATTAACAAAAAATATAGTGTTACTTTTTGATGGAGACCAAGCAGGCCTAAAAGCAACTTATAAATCTATTAATATGATTCTTGGAGAGGGTATGAACGTGAAAATTGCCAGCTTCCCAGAAGGAGAAGATCCTGACTCATTTTCTAAAAAACTATCAAAAAAAGAATTTGAGGAATTTTTAAATAATATGGCTATAGATTTTATTGACTATAAACTCAATATTTCTAAACTTAACTCAATTTCTGATCCAAATAAAATAACGCAAATAAAGAGAGATATCATTCAATCAATTTCATTTATTCCTGATTCATTAAAAAGGGTTCAATACTGCAAAAGTTATTCTAAAAAACTAGAAATTGATGAAGGAATGCTATTAAAAGAAATTGATAAATTTCGAAAAAATGTTACTAAATCCTATCAAAGAACAGCTGTAGAAAAAGTAACAACAACAATTAAAAAAGATATTGTTATCAAAGCTTATGAAAATAGCCTTTACAAACTAGAGGAAGAAGTTTTAAGAATCCTTGTAAATTATGGTAACTATTCGGTTTTATTTGACGATGAAGAAATGACTGTTGCTGAACTAATTATAAATGAGTTACATGCTGATAATATTAAGTTTCATGATGAAATGCTAGAGTACTTATATAACGAAATTATCAATATCATTAACACTAATGGCAAACTTGAAGCTGGTTATTTAATTAAACATACCGATCAAAACATAAGTAAAAAAACAATAGATTTAATAAGTAATAAGCATCACATCAGCACTAATTGGGTAGATCGACACAAAATTTATACTGGAAGAGAAGATGAAAAAATAAAAAAAACTACTGAAAAAGCTATATTATCTCTTAAAAAAGGGCATCTTGAAAATAAGATTTTGGAGCTACAAGAAAAGTTAAAAAAGAATGAAATTAATTCTGATGAAGTTAAAACATTAACGCAATTAATCAAAATTAAAACAACTATTGCTAAATCAATGGGAAGAAATGTGGGATAATATCTTTATTGTATTTTGTTTAATAATATCTAGTTATAAAATCTCTGCTAACAATAATTATGTTGAAACAACAGGTGATATATTACAAGTTGCCCTACCTTTATCAGCATTTGCATCAACATTTGTTTATAAAAATAATGACAATGGTTCAATTCAATGCTTAAAAACTGTTGGAAGCACATTTGTTGTTACCCATACTTTAAAAAGAATTATTAATAAAGAACGGCCAAATGGAGGAGGGCTTGGCTTTCCTTCTGGACACACATCCTCTGCATTTTCTGGAGCTGCTTTTATTGACAGAAGATATGGTCTAAAAGCAGGTGTGCCGGCATATTTACTTGCTAGCTTTGTTGGATGGTCAAGAGTAGAAACAGAACATCATGATTATTGGGATGTATTGGCTGGAGCTTCATTAGGAATTATTAGTGGATATTTTTTTACTAAGCCAATGAATCATACAACTTTAGAAATAACCTCATTTCAAAAAAATGCATATATTAAAATTACAATTACATTGTAAACTTCTAATACTGATTTTATCTTATTATTCTTGTTTGGAGTAGTATTGAATATTTATGTATTAACTCATAAATTTCAGCAACCATCTGATTGTCCAGTTTTAATTTTGTTCCAAGCTCCGTTCTAGTTTTTAAAATTTCAAACCATCTCTCGATTTGAAAAACTGTAAGCTGATTTTGTTTTTTAAGATATGCTATCTCTCTAACAATATCATTTCTTTTACTCAATAATTGAATTAGCTCTGTATCAAAAATATTAATTTGATTTCTCAAAAAGTTTAGCTCTTGCTTGACATTATTATCATTTAATTTTGATTGGCTAACAATTAAATTTTTTAAAATGTTTTTAAATGCTTTTGGTGTAATTTGTTGATTTGAATCGCTTAATGCTAAATTAGGAGAATTGTGAACCTCTAACATTAAACCATCAAAATCAATATCCATCGCTATTTGAGAAATTTCTTCTATCAAAATGTGATTGCCTGAAATATGAGAAGGGTCACATATAATTGGCGTATTTGGAGATTCCTTTCTTAGTTTAATTGGCACTTCCCATTTTGGATTATTCCTATATGCTGAATTTCCATAATTATAAAACCCTCTGTGAACTGCTGACAACTTTTTTATTCCCACATTGTCTAATCTCTCTAATGCCCCTAACCATAGCCCTAGCTCTGGATGTATGGGGTTTTTTACATAAACTGGTATGTCAACTCCTCTTAATGATTCTGCTATTTCTTGAACATAAAATGGGTTGACAGTAGTTCTAGCTCCAATCCATAAAACATCAATTCCTGCACTAAGACAACTTTCTACGTGTTGTGGAGTAGCTACTTCAGTAGCAACCTTTAATTTGTATTTAAATTGTATCTTTTTTAACCATTCTAAGCCAATCAGACCAACACCTTCAAATGAATTAGGACTAGTCCTTGGTTTCCAAATTCCCGCTCTAAAAATATCTATGTCGTCTTTAATGTGATTAGCAATATTAAAAACCTGGTCTTCAGTTTCAGCACTACATGGTCCAGCAATTATATATGGTTTCCTAAATTTCATTATTTAGCTATTTTTCCCCTCAATAATAATCACAAATTCTCCTTTGGGTTTATTCTGTTTATAAAACTCTAATAATACTATCAAGCTACCTCTCTTGGTTTCTTCAAAGGTCTTACTAATCTCTCTAGAAATACTTGCATGTCTTTCTTTCCCAAAAAACATTATTAAGTCAGATAATGTCTTTAAGATTCTATGAGGAGACTCATAAAAAACCATCGTTCTTTCTTCTTTTTCAAGAAATTTTAGTTTACTAATCCGCCCCTTCTTTAAAGGCAAAAAACCTTCAAACACAAAGTTATTCATAGGTATCCCTGACATTACAAGTGCTGGAACAAATGCGGTAGGTCCCGGCAAACATATAACCTCAATATTATTCTTGATACACTCTCTAACAAGCAAAAAACCCGGATCAGAAATTGCAGGTGTTCCTGCGTCAGAAACTAGAGCGACTTTCTTATTATTTGTTAATACATTAATCCACCTTTTCAATACCTTGTGTTCATTATATGTATGAAAAGAAGATAATGAAGTAAAAATATCATATTTTAAAAATAGTTTTTTCGTAACTCTTGTGTCTTCAGCTAAAACATAATCTACTTGTTTAAGTACGTTTAGACATCTATATGAAATATCTTCTAAATTTCCAATTGGAGTGGGCACTATATATAATAAAGACATAGCTGCAAAATTAAAGGAATAAAGGATACCATTCAAATTTTGGGCTTATTCTTATTGCTGGGGCTGGAAAATGAAAATATTCTATCCATTTTAGAAGTCTATTATTAGGGGTTTTTTTAAACAACAAAGAAAGATTGTAATCAAGAGATAAATAAAATTCATTTTCCCCCCCTTGTTTTCTATTATATTGATCTAAATATTGAGAATCATCTATACTAAAACCTAAAGCTAAATTTAACCAATCTGGAAAAACTTCACTACTAAGAGCTTTTTTTACATTAAATGTAATCCAGTAAGTTTGATTTATATAGTTATCTTGCCAAGAAAAATTATTACTCTCTTCATTCATTTCTGCTTGTAAATTTTGGTAGTGATTTGATTTGTTCCAATAAGAGAATTTAAAATTTATTGCATTTAGAGGTTCATAATAATATTGAAAAACTGGCCAAAAAGACCCAAAAGTTCCCGCAACCAAATCTCCTTTACTAAACCCCCAATAAGGAGAATAAGCATCCTTGACTTCTATAGCTAACTGCAATACGGATCCTGAAAATCCGCCAATCCATTTTGATGTCAGCATATCAACTCCTGAATTATACATAGATGAATAAACTATATCTGAAAAAATTAAGCCCCCTATAAAATGACCGCATTTATCAACATTTAGTGCATATACAGCATCCCTTCCCGAATCGAAAGTAAATTCAGTTTTTTGATCACCCCACCATATATCATCTACATGATTATATGTAAAGTACAAACCGGCAGAAATTCCTATAATTGAGTTTGTAAATTTTTGTTTTTTAAGATAGCTCATCTGGTTTTGCGCAAAAACTAACTGAAAAAACATCAAAAAAAACATGACAATCAACAATCTTTTCATTTTCATAAAAATAGGTATGCTTTTTTATACTTTTGTTAACAAACATAAAAAAGTAATAATAAAACTATGATGCTAGAATCTAAAAAAAGAGGCATAATGTATAAAGGAAGTATAGAAGTAATTTGTGGTTCTATGTTTTCTGGAAAAACAGAAGAACTTTTAAGAAGGCTTAAAAGAGCTAAGATTGCAAAGTTAAAAGTTGCTGCTTATAAACCGAATGTTGATGTTCGATATAATGAAAAAAAAATTGTTTCACATAATTCTAATTATATTGAATCTATTCCTGTGAAAAATAGTGCTGACATTATAGAGCTATCAGTTAAAGCACAAGTTGTTGGAATAGATGAGGCGCAATTCTTTAAAAATGATATAGTAGGTGTCTGCAATAAATTAGCAAATAGGGGTAAAAGAGTTATTGTCTCTGGTCTTGATATGGATTTTAATGGAGCGCCTTTTGGAGCTATGCCTCATATTCTATCTATTGCAGAAAAAGTTACAAAATTACACGCTATCTGTAGTGACTGTGGAGAGATCGCCAATAATTCGTTTAGAACTTATAAATCAAATACTCTTGTTCAGATTGGGGAAAAAGATAAATATAAACCTCTTTGTAGAGAGTGCTTTTCTAAAAATATGAGTTAGTATTATGAGTGAACCTTATGAAACAATATTAGAAGTATCTATTAAAAAATTAATAAATAACTTTAATTATTTAAAGGCAAAACTAAATTCTAATACCAAAATTATTGCTGTAGTAAAAGCATATGCATATGGACATGGAGATATTATGATTGCAAAACAGCTAGAATCCTTAGGTGTACATGCACTCTGGGTTGCTGACTTTGAAGAAGGAGTTCGACTTAGAAAAAGCGGTATAAAAACACCTATAATTATAGCTAATCCTGGAAGAAAAAGTACTAAACAGATATTAAAAAACAAATTAGATGTAGTAATTCATAACTTTGATCTACTTAAAATATATGCTAACACTGGGCAAAATATCAAGATTCATATAAAATTTAATACGGGTATGAATAGGTACGGCTTTAATACTAACGATTCTAAGCAAATTGTAACAGAACTTAATAAATATCCCAACCTAAATGTCAGTAGTCTGTGCTCTCACTTAATTGCAAGTGAAGACCCTACAAAAGACAGAATAACTAAAAAACAATTTAATTTATTTGAAAAAACATGCGATTTATTTACAACTCTGCTAGGATACAAAGTTGATAGACATATATTAAATAGCTTTGGAGTTTTAAGGTTTGCTCATAAAGAATATGAGATGGTAAGACTTGGTATTGGCTTATACGGAGGTATCGACTATAAAAACATTAAGCAAATTGCCTCATTCAAGAGTGTTGTAACGGATATTAAAGAGGTTCAAAAGGGCAAATCTATTGGTTATAATGCTGCTTTCACAGCTGAAAAAAATATGCGCATTGGAATTATACCGCTAGGATATGCAGATGGACTTAATAGAAAATTAGGTGAAGGAAATGGAATCGTACTAATAAATGATACTCCTTGTAAAATTATAGGTAAAATAAGTATGGACTCTTGTACTGTAAGGCTGCCCAACTCTAAAATTAAAATTGGTGATCAAGTAATAATTTTTGGCAATAAAAATCCTATTAATAGTATTTCTAAAAAGCTAGAAACAATTCCATATGAAATTTATGCAACAATTAACAGAAGAATAAAACGAATCTACGAAGTTTGATAATTTCTAAAAATTGTATACAAATAAATATATGTTATTGTACCTATAAAAATAAAAAAATATGAATCGACTAATAATAACATCATAAATGAAATAGGCAACAACACCCTATAAAAGCTATCTTGCTTTTTTAATAACTCTTTAATCTGCAAAGTAAAAATTGACAATAATAATATTATTCCAAAAAACCCTAGTTCAAACCATACATATAAGTACTGATTGTGTGGTGTCATATGTGGAAGGAATTTTTCATATGACTTCTCCTTAAAAATTTCGTCATAATCTTTAATTAAAAGAGTTCCAAAGCTGCCAGTCCCATAACCTAATAATGGTTTTTCCTTGATTTTTACTAAACAATATTTGCTCCAAACAAACCTGCTGTCTAATTTTTTTTCACCTTTTTTTGAGTTAATATACCCCTTATTTTTAATGATATTAAAAGTTCTCTCTATTGACTTTTTCTTATATACTTCTGAATTATTATATGTTAAATATTGACAAAAAACCAAAAAGGACAAAAGAAAAACTAACCTGAATAACTTCTTATAATTATAATAAACAATATAAAAAACACATATAAGATTAAAAATCACCTGCCCTGCCCTGCCTCGTTCTGTAAATATGCTTATAGCATAAACAATTATTATAAAAAATAATAACTTTCTATATTTAGTTTTTATCTTGAATAACACATATAAGGCAATTATAGATGCAAATGAAAGAAGCACATTATGGTAGTTATATTTTATAAATGCTGCGACGTGCTTATCCTTACTGATGAAAGATAAATATTCTGAAAGATGAGGTATAATTCCTATATTAATCAAAATAGCTATAATAGCCGCAATCAAATTAGTTATCAAAAAAGCTATGGCAGAATAGCGAATAGTATTTTGATTGTTAAATGTAGATATCAATACAGGAAAAAATAAAAGAAGTGATAAGCGTTGAAATTGAAAGCGTGCATTTACATGGGTTTCTCCCCAAAACATTCCGAGAACATATAAAGCTATTAACATAAACATAGGCGCTAACCATTTTGTTTTTTTTATCTTCTCCCATTTTATCTTATAGTTTCCTTCGATTATCCAAAGCATCGATATTAGAGCTATCGTAACATTGGTGAACCCAATTGAGGTAGGAATAAAAACACCTAACAAAATAAGCAAATAGTGCTTTATCTTCTCTATTATCTCTAAAGTATTGATTGTCATTTATTTAATTATAGCCAAGGACTTGACTATACCTATTCGTATCGCTTAAAATTTCAATTGCCTCTGCAAGCTCTACATCAAAATACAAGCTAGTTTTTATTCGTCCCTTTTGAAAAAAATATCTGCTAACAATTTCTGATGAAAGAGCCTCTTTTATCTCCTCTTTATTTGTGAACAAATCATCCTTTTTATTAGACTTTAACTCTAACTCTAATGCTTCAATCTCTTCCTTTAAAACATTAAAATAACGCTCATCTTTTGCTTTTTCTTTTAACTTAACCAAAATCTCCTCGGTTTTTGTTTCATAACTATAATCTTTATTTGAAATATAGTCAACAAAATCATCGTATTGAATATCGGATAAGATATAATCACTTGGAATTTTTTCGTTTTTAAATTGAAAGTCTGTTGCATAATCAAAAAATAAACGCTCTTTATATAAAGACAATACTATATTGCTTACAGATTTTTTTTCAGTCATAATATCTGGGTAAATTCCTCCTCCATCATAAACCTCTCTTCCGTTTCTAGTATAAAAAACACCTCTTAGTGAGTCTGGTGTTTTACCAACACTTCCATCATCATTTCTGTTAGAATAATCAACTGCCTGAATGCATCTTCCGCTTGGAATATAATATTTTGCAACTGTTAATTTGAGCTGTGAATTGTAGGAAAGTTTTCTTGTTTGCTGTACAAGACCCTTGCCAAAACTTCTCTGACCTATAACAATTCCTCTATCCAAATCTTGTATTGCACCTGAAACGATTTCTGATGCTGATGCTGATGCTGAATTAATTAACACAACAAGTGGCAAATTAACATCTAGTGGAGTATTACTTGCAATGTAAGATTTTTGCCATGATTTTATTTTACCTTTGGTACTTACTATTTCTTCACCTTGATCAACAAATAAATTTACAATGTCAATAGATTCGTTTAACAGTCCTCCCGGATTATTTCTCAAATCTAATATTAAGCCTTTCAGATTCCCTCTACTTTCTAAGTCTTTAATAGCCTTTTTAATTTCATTAGCGCAGCCTTTTGTAAAACTTCTTAATTTAACATAACCTATTTTATCACTCACATATTCTGAATATGGGACACTTTTTAAAGTGACTTTTTCTCTGTCAAAAGTTACTTTAAATGGTTCCTTCATATTTATTCTTTCCATTAATAATGTTACAGAAGTATTGGGTTGTCCTTTTAATATTTTACTTATCTCTTCTGTAGTTTTATTTTTTGCAGATTTTCCATTTATTTCTAAAATTTTATCACCTGCCATCAATCCTGCCTTTTGTGCAGGGTAACCCTCGTATGGTTCGCTAATAAAAACAAAGTCTTTTCTTTTTGTAATAATTGCTCCTATCCCACCATACTGTCCTGTAGTCATAAATTTAAAATCCTCTATTTCTGACTCTGGAATATAAGAAGTGTAGGGGTCTAATGATTTTAACATAGCATCAATTCCTACATTCATCAGATCTGCAGGATCTGTATCATCTACATAGAATAAATTTAACTCCTTATATAGTGACGTGAAAATGTCTAAATGCTTTGAAATTTCAAAATAATTATCTACGAAACTTATTGAGCCAATGGACAACAAGAACATTATTACTATAATTTTTAATTTTCTTTTCATAAAATTATTGTTATTTATGGTACGGATTTATGCCCTTTTCCTCCCCAAGGATGACAGGTAATAACTCTCTTAACTGCTAGCCAAAAACCCTTATATGAACCATGTTTATTTATTGCCTCTATAGCATAATTAGAACACGTTAAATCATATCTACATGATGGAGGAGTCCAAGGTGAAACTATTTTTTGATAGCTCAAAATTAATAGTTTTAATAAAAACTTAAACGCCTTTTTCATATCTTTTTTTGATGTTTTTTAAACCTAAAATCATTTTTTGTTCTAAAATATTATATGGTATCTGATTTCTTGCGTGAAAAACTATACCAATATTGATTTTATTGCCTTTAATAGTCAGCTCTTCTTCTAAAAGATATTTATTTTTTCTATAAGCTTCTATCATTCTTCTCCTAATCGCATTTCTTTTAACTGACAACTTTACCTTTTTTTTTGGAACTACTATAACAGATCTTAACACTTGACTTTTTTTGTTAAATTCTGGTAAATAAAAAAATAAAATTGGACTAATAAGCAGCCTTTTTCCTTTAGCAAACACTCTATCAATAACTACTTTACTACATAGTCTATTATTTTTTGGAAAATTAAGCACTTATAAAACAATTAAAAAATACTATAATATTAATTCTTTATTATTTTGTCTAAATTACCTTCTTCTTTTATTTGCTTCCTTTACATACTGATCTAATGCCATAGACATTGAAGGAGCCTTCTTGTTAGGAGCAGATATATCTACTCTTAAACCGTTATCTTCAGCAGATTTAATTGTAGTAGATCCAAAAACAGCTATTCTTGTTTCCTCCTGTTTAAAATTTGGAAAGTTTTCAAATAACGATCTTATACCTGTCGGGCTAAAAAAAACTAAAATGTCATATTTAACATCAGATAAATCAGATAAATCAGAACATGCAACTTTGTACATTTGAGCTTTTGTATATGTAATACCACTCTCCTCTAATGATTTATTAAGCTGACGTTTTAAAACATCTGAACAAGGGTATAAAAACTTAGCATCGTTATGTTTTTGCATAATAGGTATAAGGCTTGCTAAAGTTTGTTCTCCAGTAAAAATCTTTCTTTTGCGATATATTATAAAATTCTGCAAATAGTGTGCTATAGCTTCTGAAACACAAAAATATTTTGTGTAATCTGGTATTCTCAATCTTAATTTTTCCATCATACCAAAGTAATGGTCCATAGCATTCTTTGAAGTAAAAATGACAGCGTCATGATTAAGAATAGATATCCTTTGCTCTCTAAACTCCTTGGCGGTAATCTCCTCAACATGCATAAATTGTCTAAAATCAATTTTCAATTTATGCTTCTTTTCTAAACTTGCATAAGGAGATCTGCCTTCTGGCTTTGGCTGTGAAATTAATATTGATTTTACTTTATTGATCTGTTGCTTCATTAATTATGCCTTATTATTAATCTGCAAACTGCTTTACTAGCATTAAAACAGGTGTAATTTCTATTCCGCAAAGATATAAAAATATATAAAATTGTGAAAGCCCAAATGATTTTGCTCCAATCTTCCAAAGCCAAAAAGTTTTTAATAATAATAATATTACTACAATTAAATTAATACTTAAAACCATGATATTTTCAGTAGCAAGATATGAATAGTGTAGAAAAACTAATAATGGAAAAAGAAAAATAGCTAAAACTCTATCAAAGAGAAAAGAAAAAAAAATTAAAAGTTTCGCTATGTCTTTCATCATAAAAAGATGGCCTAAAAATAATATCACAATTATTTTAGATAAAAAAAACAATATTAGAAAAGCTGAAATATATAGAAAATTAAAAGAATCTTGATGATTAGAAAAATATGAAAGTAAAATTGTAAGATTAATAATTAGTAATCCAAAAGTTAGCACATTTATTCGTTCTGTAAATACATTTCCCTCTCTTAAAAACTGATTTGAATATCTTTGAGCAAATAAGCCTAAAAAAAGTAATCTAACATATTTCCAATAATAACCTCTTAATATTGCAATTATTAAAAATGATAATAACAATAATATAAACACGAAATCTTGATTAAAAATTTGATTTGAAATCGCTATCATTTTAAATATTATTATAAAGTGACAAATATAAGTTTTTAACATTTCTATTATTAGATATAAATATATACTTTTGCATAAAAATTAAATATGTCACAAGATTTATATGAAGCTCCTGATTATTTTTTGTTAGATGAACTTCTTACTGAAGAACACAAACTAATTAGAGATGCTGCAAGAGAGTGGGTAAAAAGAGAGATCTCACCAATTATTGAAGATGCTTGCCAAAAAGCAGAGTTTCCCAAAAATATTATTAAGGGTCTTGCGGGAATTGGTGGGTTTGGTCCATACATTCCTGAAAAATATGGAGGTGCAGGACTTGATCAGATTTCATATGGCCTTATTATGCAAGAACTAGAAAGGGGAGATAGTGGAATTCGATCTACATCATCTGTTCAGTCTTCTTTAGTCATGTATCCGATATGGAAGTATGGAGATGAAGAACAAAGAAATAAATATCTTCCAAAACTCGCTTCAGGAGAAATTATTGGGTGTTTTGGACTTACAGAGCCCGATCACGGCTCTAATCCTGGAGGTATGACAACAAATATAAAGGACAATGGTGATCACTTTATTTTAAATGGTGCAAAAATGTGGATTTCTAACTCTCCTTTCGCTGATATTGCTGTAGTATGGGCAAAAAATGAAAGTGGAAGAATTAAAGGTGTTATAGTTGAAAGAGGTATGGAGGGATTCACAACACCTGAAACACACAACAAATGGAGCTTGAGGGCTTCTGCAACTGGGGAGCTCGTATTTGATAACGTTAAAATTCCAAAAAACAATATCCTACCCAATAAAGATGGGTTAGGAGCTCCTCTTGGATGCTTAGATTCCGCCAGATATGGTATTGCATGGGGTACAATTGGTACAGCTATGGACTGTTACGACACTGCGCTTAGGTATTCTAAACAGCGAGTTCAGTTTGGCAAACCAATAGCTTCTTTTCAATTACAACAAAAAAAGTTAGCTGAAATGATCACAGAAATAACAAAAGCACAATTTTTAACATGGAGACTTGGTGTACTAAGAAATGAAGGAAGGGCTACATCTGCGCAAATTTCGATGTGTAAAAGAAATAATGTGGAAATGGCACTAAACTGCGCCAGAGAGGCAAGACAAATTCTTGGCGGAATGGGTATAACTGGTGAATATTCAATCATGCGACACATGATGAATTTAGAGTCTGTAATTACTTATGAAGGCACACATGATATTCATCTACTTATAACAGGCTTAGATATTACTGGTGAAAACGCGTTTAAATAAAGATGATTTTCTTTTTTAGAGTCGTTTCTATTTTGGAGGGGCTTTCGTATATTTTACTGTTATTCTTTGCAGTGCCAATAAAATATCTAATCGGAAATGAATTTTATGTTAAGTTTTTGGGGCTTCCTCATGGCATCTTATTTATACTTTATATAGTAATGGCTTCTACAATACAACTTAGAAAAATCTCATTAAAAAAAGCTTATTCTTTTAAGTTTTATAATTTAAAGTGTACATGGAAGGCTATTACCTTTTGTTTTATTTTGTTGTGCTCTTTGATTCCTTTCGGAACATTTTATATTGACAAAAAATATCTCAGAAAATTAAACGGTTAAATCTATTATCCTTTCTTTTCTTTATTACATTTTAATTTATCTGCTGTTTTTAGAAGTTTTCTGTACCATTTAGTTCCGTATTTTCTAATTAGTGCCTCCTTTAAAAAAACATAAAGTGGTATTTTTAGTTTACTCCCACACTCACATGCTGGTTTGCAAATTTTGATCTTTTCATAATTAACAGCATCAAAATCGTCATACTCATTTATTCTTATTGGAAATAAATGACAAGAAATTGGTTTTTTAAACTTAATCTTATTCTCATTGTAAGATTTCTCTATTGCACATTTACTTATGTTATTTTCATCATAAACAAAAACACACTCGCGATTTTTGACAAGAGATGTAGTAAGATCTCCATCAAAATCATATTTTGAAAAGCCATTATTCTCAACTTCCTTTCTACCATCAGAACTCATGTACGGTTTTATCTTTTTATAATTTTTTTGTATCATTAATTTTTCATCTTCAAGTAATGGTGCTCCAGAGTCTCCTTCTACACAGCAAGATCCCTTGCAAGATTGTAAATCACATAAAAAATATGTCTCAAAAACATCTAAAGAAATTATTTTATCTTCTATTTTAATCATTATACAAAATTAAAGAAATAATCTTTTTATTACTTTTGTGCTATGTATAAGCATGAAGAAGTATTTAAAAAAATTATTGCTCACTGTAAAGAATATGGGTTTGTTTTCCAATCTTCAGAGATATATGACGGTCTTTCTGCAACCTATGATTATGGTCCTTATGGTGTTGAATTAAAAAATAATATTAAAAATTATTGGTGGAAATCAATGGTTAATATGCACGAAAATATTGTCGGAATTGATTCTTCAATTTTTATGCATCCTAAAACATGGAAGGCATCTGGTCATGTAGATGCATTTAATGATCCTTTAATAGACAATAAAGACTCTAAAAAAAGATATCGAGCAGATGTTTTGATTGAAGATCACATTACAAAAATTAATTTAAAAATTGAAAAAGATTGCTTAAAAGCAGAGAAGCGTTTTGGGAGTGATTTTAATAAAGATATGTTTGTTTCTACAAACACCCGAATTATAAAAAGAAAATGTCTTATTGAATCTATTAATAAAAGATTAAGTAACGCTCTTAAATTAAAAAATTTAGAAGATATAAAAAACTTAATTGAAGAACTTGAAATAAAATGTCCTATTTCTGGAACAGGAAACTGGACAAATGTTAGACAATTTAATCTTATGTTCAAAACAAAAATTGGCGCTTCTGAAGATACTTCATCTGATTTATATTTGAGGCCTGAAACCGCACAAGGTATTTTTGTAAACTTTTTAAATGTTCAAAAAACCGCAAGAATGAAAATTCCTTTTGGTATTGCGCAAATTGGTAAAGCCTTTAGAAATGAAATTATCGCTCGCCAATTTATTTTTAGAATGAGGGAGTTTGAACAAATGGAAATGCAATTTTTTGTGCAACCTGGAGATGAAATAAAGTGGTATGAACATTGGAAAAAACAACGAATAGAATGGCATATGTCACTTGGAATAGATGGTAAATATTACAGATTTCACGACCATGATACGCTAGCTCATTATGCAAATGCCGCTACTGATATAGAATTTCTATTCCCATTTGGATATAAAGAATTAGAAGGTATTCATTCAAGAACAAATTTTGATTTGGCAGCACATCAGAAAAACTCAAATAAAAAATTGCAATATTTTGACCCTGAACTAGAAAAAAGTTATATTCCATATGTTATAGAAACTTCTATTGGTTTAGATAGAATGTTTTTAGCAATACTAAGCAGTGCCTATACTGAAGAAACGCTAGAGAATGATGAAAAAAGAGTTGTTTTAAAGATACCGCCTATAATTGCTCCATTAAAAGCAGCTATTCTTCCTCTCACTAAAAAAGATGGAATGCCAAAAAAAGCAAAAGAAATCCTTAACTCCCTTCAACAAGATTTTAATTGTCACTATGAAGAAAAAGATTCTATAGGTAAGCGCTACAGAAGACAAGATGCAATTGGGACACCATATTGTATTACAGTTGATCACCAAACTATAAATGATAATACTGTTACATTACGAGATAGAGATTCAATGCGCCAGCAAAGGATAGAGGTAGATAAAATAAAATCTATAATCTCCAAAAAGGTTAATTTCTCTAATTATTTGGGTTAATTTTTTCCCTCTGCTAAAACAGAAATTTTATCAAATGTTGCATTAATTGGAGGCTGAATTTTCTCTACCTCAACCTTTACTTCTTGAACTTTTTTTAGAGATAAAATTGCGTTAACAATTTTTTTTGCAGGGACCTCAATCATATTTGCCCGTATTGCCATTTTTTCATGTACGATATCAATAATTTTTACATAGTCAACAGTGTCTTGTAAACTATCTGTTTTCTCCACATCTGAAGTGTCAGACGTAATCCAAACATTAACAATAAAATGTCCACCTAATACTGCTTCTTCAGGAAGGTGACCGTGATAAGCATAAACTCTAATTCCTTCAACATTTATTATTCCCATTATTTAATTTTTTCTAGTGCTAGTTCTATTCTACATATTGTCTGTTCTTTTCCAATTAATTCTGCTATTTCAAAAACAGATGGCCCCATTCCAAGACCAGTTATGCAAACTCTAAACGCTGGCAACAATCTCCCCATAACTATGTTGCGTTTATCAATATATTTTTTAAACTCCGCTTCAATATTTGAGGCTGAAAAATCAGAAATAATTTCAAGTCTATTTTTAAATCCGGAAACTAATTCTGGAGTTTCTTCTTTCCATTTTTTCTGAATTATCTTTTGATCATATGATTTTGGAGGTAAAAAATAATATCTTCCTTCTTTCCAAAAATCCTTAATAAATGTTGCTCTTTCTTTAAGCTGTTCACATACTTGCGATACATAATTTAAATCGGCACTTACTCCATTTTCTATCAATATTTTTTGAAACTCATTGGCTAATTCAGTCTTTGGTTTTTTTCTTAAATACTGCTGATTAAACCATTTTGTTTTATCAAAATCAAATTTTGAGCCTGCTTTTCCTACCCGCTTTAAACTAAATGATTGTATTAGTTCATCTATAGAAAAAAGTTCTTTTGATGTGCCTGGATTCCATCCTAAAAAAGCCAGCATATTTATAAATGCTTCTGAAAAATAACCGCTTTCTCTATATCCAGAACTTGCTTCATTGGTTTGAGGGTTTATCCATTTGATTGGAAAAACTGGAAAACCTAATCTGTCTCCGTCTCTCTTACTGAGTTTTCCACTACCCTCTGGTTTGAGTATTAGTGGTAAATGAGCAAATTTGGGCATCTTACTTTCCCACCCCAAATACTTATATAACAAAACATGTAATGGTGCTGATGGCAACCATTCCTCACCTCTGATTACATGAGATATTTTCATCATATAATCATCTACAACATTTGCTAAATGATATGTTGGCATACCATCAGATTTGAATATAACTTTATCATCCATATTATTTGTATTAACTAAAACCCAACCTCTAATAATATCATTAAGCCTTACTTCCTCATTTCTTGGCATTTTAATTCTAATAACATAAGGAACACCCTCTTCGATTCTTTTTTTTACTTCGGACTCAGGTAATACTAATGAGTTTTGCATATTATTTCGTGTAATAGAATTATACTGAGGAGAATGTATCCCCGCCTCCTTCATTCTATTACGCATTATATCAAGCTCTTCTTCGGTATCAAAAGCATAATAAGCAAAGCCATCATTAATTAATTGCTTCGCATAGGGAAGGTATATTGCCTTTCTTTCTGATTGTTTATATGGTCCGTAATTACCACCATTAACTGATGATTCATCCAATTTAATGCCACACCAATTTAATGCCTCTAATAAATACTCTTCTGCTCCTTTAACATGTCTTGATTGGTCGGTATCCTCAATTCTAAGAATCATTTTTCCTCCCATTTTTCTAGCAAAAAGATAATTAAACAGCGCTGTTCTAACACCCCCTATGTGCAAGGGACCTGTAGGGCTAGGGGCAAATCTTACTCTAACTTTTGACATACTCTATAAATTCTAAAAAAAGCAAAGATAATATTAAAGAAGAAATGACATTTTATTAGCCCTAGTTAATTTTGTACTTTTGCAGATGTGATTAATACAGATAAAATAAAAATATATAAAAAACTAAATGCTTTTATAAAAAAGTATTACATAAATCAGCTAATTAAGGGGTTATATATTTCATTACCACATTAACTGTTTTTTTTATTATTTTTTCTATAGTTGAATTTTTTTCTGAATTTAATGTACAAAACAGAACTGTTTTGTTTTGGAGCTATATCATAATAAATAGCATTATTGCATCAAAATATGTGCTTCCCCCTATTCTTAATTTAATTAATTTAAGAAAAGGTCTCACATATAAAAACGCCGCCAAGATTGTTGGAGAGCATTTTTCAGAAATAAATGACAAATTAATAAATCTTATTGAATTAGATGAAATTGGTGAACATGAAAATGAACTTATTACTGCAAGTATCAAACAAAAAATGTATGAAATGCAGCCTCTTTCATTTGCAAGCGCTATTAATCTGTACGATAATAAACAGCATTTAAAATGGATTGCTATCCCTGTCTCTATTATAGCAATATTAATTGCTTTTAATTCAGAATATATTATAACTGAAAGTTCTGCTAGAATAATAAATCATAACACCTTTTTTGAACCAAGAGCTCCGTACAATTACTTGATAATTAACAAGCGATTAGAGGTTGTTCAATATGAAGATTTTATTTTAAAAGTTAAAATAAATGGCAATCAAATTCCGTCAGAAGTTTTTTTGGTTGATGGAAAGAATAAGTTCAAAATGATTTCTCTTGGTAATGATGAATTTCTATATAAATTTAAAAATGTATCAAGTGATATAACATTTTATTTTTTTGCTGGTGGATATAAAAGCATGCAGTATACAATCAAATCTATTCCTCAACCTAAAGTGATAGGCCTTAAGACTACCATTATGCATCCCAAACATACTGGCAAAAAAATTGAAAAAAAAATCTCTAATGGAGATATTATAATAAGCGAAGGGAGTGATGTGAAATGGGAAATTAAACTTAAAAACTCTAAAAAATGTTTTTTTATAATTGATAATGAAGTTATAAAAATCAGTAAAAAAAATAGCTTTTTTGTTAACAAGCGTATTTTTAAATCCTCGAAATATTTGATTATTACCTCAAACGATAACCTAACTGATACGCTCCGCTATAGTATTAAAGTAATTAAAGATAAATTTCCCACAATAAACGTTGTCAGCTCGTATGATACTATCAACAATAGATTTAATTTCGAAGGAGAAATTAAAGATGATTATGGTTTTTCGAAACTTAGTTTTATATGTCAAAATGATTCGAACAGTATAATTGATTCTAAAGAGATTCCTATTCAGAACGTTACAGAAGAAAAATTCCTTTTTTCATATAATTTTGATGAATTAAAAATTAACGATAGTCAAACCTTGTTCTATTATTTTAAAGTTTGGGATAATGACTATGTGAATGGTCCTAAAGCAACTAAAAGCAGTTCATATAGTTATAAAAAAGCTAGTTCAGAAGAGCTTACAAATTATAATGAAATAATTAATAAAAAAACAAAATCTAGCTTTCAAAAAGCTATAATTATTTCTAAAGAGCTTGAAGAGGATATAAAAAAGTTAAATAAAAAATTATTGGCTAAGCAAAATCTTAGCTGGGAAGAAAAAAAAGATCTACAGGATATATTGAAAAAACAAAAAATGTTAGAAGAACAAATAGAAACAACACAAAATAAAAATAAACAAAGCCGCACAAATCAAAAAAATCCTGAGTTATTAAAAAAACAAAAAGATTTAGAAAAATTAATGAATTCTATTTTAAATGAAAATACTGAAAAACTTATCAATGAATTAAAGGAATTGCTTAGTGACCCTGAAAAAGAAAAACTGAAAAAATTACTAGAAAAACTAGACCAAGAAAACAGTAATCTTGAAACAGAACTTGAGCGCGAGCTTGAGCTATTTAAACAACTTGAGTTTGAAGAAAAAACAGAGCAACTTATTAATAAAATTAAAGAAATTAAAAAAAGTCAAAAAAATCTTCTTAAACAAACAGAAAATAAAGAAAAACCCTATTTAGACCTTTTTGATCAACAGGAAAAAATTGTAGATGAAACAAATGATCTGATTAAAAAACTAGACGAATTAAAGCAGAAAAATAATGAATTAGAAAATAAGCATGATATACCTGATACTGAAAGTAATGAAGAGCAAATTCAAAATAATATGCAAGAAAGTAAAAAATCATTACAAAATAAACAAAGTAAAAAATCTAGTAAATCACAAAAAAAAGTGATTGAAAAATTAGATGAATTAGAAATACAAATGAAAAGTATTCAAAAAAGTGGAGATGCGCAGGCGATTGAAGATATGGATATGCTTAGAGAAATTCTTGAAAATCTTATTTCGCTATCATTTAGCCAAGAAAGTTTAATTAGTAAAACATCTAATGCTTCTACAAATAGCACTGAATTTATAGAAATCGCTCAAAAACAAAATAATTTGAAGGACGATAGTAAAATTATTAAAGATTCATTAATTGCTCTGAGCAAAAGAGTTGTTCAAATACAAGCTATAATTAATCAGGAAATTTCCTCTATTAACGATCAAATGAAAAAAACAACTATTGAATTAGAACACAGGAAAGGCAAAAAAGCTGCCGAAAGACAACAGTTTGTAATGACATCTGCAAATAATCTTGCCCTAATGCTATCCGAAATACTTGAGCAAATGCAAAAGGATCTAGATAACCAATCTAATTGTAACAAACCTAAAAACTGTAATAAGCCCAAATCTAATTGTAATAAACCAAGCTTATCGCAAATCAGAAAAGCGCAACAAAAGGTTAATAAACAAATGCAAAAACAAGGTGAAAAGGGAAAAGGAGAAAAAACATCTAAAGAGCTAATAGAATTAGCTAGACAACAAGAAGAAATAAAAAAACAACTGCTAGAAATTAGAAATGATATTGGAAAAAATGGAGAAAAAGGTGAAATTGATAAAGCTATTGAAAACATGGAGGATAATGAGAGAGATATTATAAATGACGAAATAACACAGGAAACTATAGATCGCCAACAAAAGATTTTAACAAGATTGCTTGATGCTGAAGATTCTAAAAGAGAACAAGATCAAGAAGAAAATAGAAGTTCTAATGAATGGTATTTAGATATTACAAGAAAAAATATTAAATATATTAAATATAAAAAAGAAAAAAAATCTGTAGAAGAACTGCTTAAAACAACTCCTATACACCTTAATCCATTCTATAAAAACAAAGTAAAAAAATATTTTAAAAACGCACTAAATGATTGATTTTCAATATATTAACACAGAAGAGTTAAGTCTAAATAATTATAGTATTTGGTTAAAAAAAATTATTATACAAGAGAAAAAAAAACTAGGGGAGCTTGTTTATGTTTTTTGTAATGATAATTACATAATTGAACAAAATATTAAATTTCTAAATCACAATTATTACACAGACGTACTTACATTTGATTATTGCAATGATGATATTATTAGTGGTGACATATTAATAAGTGTTGAACGAGTATATGATAATGCTAAAAAATTTAATGTTGAATTTTTATCAGAATTAGATAGGGTAATGGCCCATGGATTATTACATTTGCTTGGATATAAAGACAATACAAATTCTGATCTAGAAGTTATGCGCCTAAAAGAAAATTTTTATCTATCAATAAAATGACTTTAGAGGAAACATATGATAGTATAGTGATTGGCGCCGGTCATGCTGGTTGTGAAGCTGCACATGCTGCAGCAAAAATGGGATCAAAAGTCCTTCTAATAACACAAAACCTAGAAACCATAGCCAGAATGTCATGTAACCCGGCTATGGGAGGAGTTGCTAAGGGACAAATAATAAGAGAAATTGATGCTCTTGGTGGAATGTCTGGGATAGTAACAGACTATGCGGCAATACAGTTTAGAATGCTAAACAAAAGCAAAGGTCCCGCAATGTGGAGCCCTAGAGCACAATGTGACAGAAAATTATTTGAAAAAAAATGGAGAAAAATATTAGAAGCTAATAGAAATATCGATTTCTGGCAAGATACTGTAGAAAAAATAATTGTTAAAAACAAAAAAATAAAAGGGATAATAACAAAGATGGGCATAAAAATATTATCTAATAGTGTTATATTGTGTAGCGGAACATTTTTAAACGGGATAATTCATCTAGGAATGAAAAACTACAAAGGAGGTAGATCAGGCGAACCATCAGCGGAAGGAATTACCAAACAATTAATTGAGCTAGGCTTTCAAAGAGGGAGAATGAAAACAGGAACTCCACCAAGATTAGATGGTAGATCTATTAACTACAAGTTAACTGAAGAACAAAAGGGAGATAAGGATATTGTTGGCTTTTCTTATTTAGGAAATAAAAAAATAGAAAATCAAGCATCATGCTATATTACATACACTTCAAAAGAAGTGCATGAAATACTTAAATTAGGATTTGATAATTCTCCAATGTTTAATGGAAGAATTCAGGCTGTTGGACCTAGATATTGTCCTTCAATAGAAGACAAAATAGAAAGGTTTTCATCTAAAGAAAGACATCAGCTTTTTATTGAGCCGGAAGGTAGAGACACAGTAGAGATATATCTAAATGGATTCTCCACATCCCTTCCAGAGTCAATCCAAATCAAAGCACTTAAAAAAATCAAAGGACTTGAAAAGGTAAAGTTGTTTAGAGCTGGTTATGCAATAGAATATGACTATTTTCCTCCTACTCAGCTTAAACATAGTTTAGAAACCAAACTAATTGAAAATCTATTTTTTTGTGGTCAGATTAATGGAACTACTGGATATGAAGAAGCCGCTGCGCAAGGTTTGATAGCAGGTATAAACGCACATAACAAAATAAAAAAGAAAAAACCGTTTATGCTTAATAGATCTCAAGCATATATTGGGGTTTTAATTGATGACCTTATAACAAAAGGGACAGATGAGCCATACAGAATGTTTACATCAAGAGCAGAATATAGACTATTGCTCAGACAAGACAATGCAGACATTAGACTAACTAAAATTGGAAACGAACTTGGTTTAGCTGAAGATATAAGAGTTAAAAATTTAGTAGAAAAAGAAAGAAAAACTTTAATGCTTTTAAATTTTCTAAAAAAACAAAGCATTGATCCCAAGGTTATCAACTCTGTTTTAGAAAAACATAATAGCTCAAAAATAAAGCAAAAAGTAAAACTCAAAAGTATTCTTTCTAGACCTCATATTTCTATTAGTGACCTTCTTATATGTAAAGAACTGAAAATTTTTATCAAAAATGAAAAAATGAATAAAGAGGTTATTGAGCAAGCTGAAATAGAAACAAAATATAGCGGCTATCTTGTTAAAGAAAAAGCATCTGCAGAAAAATTAATTAAACTTGAAAACATAAAAATACCTCCAGAATTTGAGTTTAAAAAACTTCACTCTATTTCTAGTGAGGCAAAAGAAAAATTTGAAAAAATAAGGCCCGCCTCTATTGGACAAGCATCTAGAATTAGCGGCATTTCTCCTGCTGATATAAATGTTCTATTAATATATCTAGGAAGATGAACGAACTAAAAACATGCCCTGTATGCAATGGAAGTAAATTCTATAACAAGCTTTTATGCACAGACTATACAACATCTAATGAGACATTTAATATTGTTTCATGTGAAACATGCGGTTTTCTTTTTACAAATCCTAGACCAAAACAAAAGGATATTATAAATTACTATGATTCACCGAAATACATTTCTCACACAAACAGAAAAAAAGGATTGTTTAACCTGCTTTATCAAAGCATTAGAAAATATACCATAAATAAAAAAACAGCTTTAGTTAAAAGCTTAATTGAGGCAGGAAGTATTCTAGATATAGGATGTGGAACTGGTGAATTCGTTAATTCTTGCTCAAAAAAAGGGCTTATTGCTGAGGGTGTAGAGCCCTCAGAAAAAGCAATTAAAGAAGCCAGAAAAAACTATCATATTAATATTTCTAAAGATATTAGTCTTAAACAGTATAAAGATCAAAATTTTGATTGTATTACAATGTGGCACGTTCTTGAACACGTATACGAACTTGAGGAAACAATTATAAATATAAAAAGAATATTATCTAAAAATGGCTTCTTAGTTCTTGCATTACCAAATAATGAAAGTTGGGATGCGGAATATTATAACAAGTTTTGGGCCGCATGGGATGTTCCTATTCATTTGTGGCACTTTTCCAAAAAAAGTATAGTAAAACTTCTTGAAAAAAATAAATTTAAATTAGTCTCGACTAAAGCTATGATCTTTGATTCATTTTACGTATCACTATTAAGTGAAGAATATAAAAGTGGAAATAAAAATTATTTCTTGAGCTTTATTATCGGACTTATCTCAAACATTATAGCTAAAACAACTAAAAAAGGCTATTCTAGTCAGATTTATATATTCAAAAACAGCTAATACTTAATTTAACGCGATTTAAAAGAGCTTCTTTCTTTTTTGATGGTATTAGTTCTATTTATAATTATAGTTAAATAGAGGGCTTTTGCCTAAAAAACTGTAAATCAAAGACTTACACAAAAACAACGTTATTTGTCATATATTTATTATTTTTGATATTAAAATTGTTAATGAAAAATTTTATAACTCTTGCTTTGATAATTGTTTGTTCTGTAAACTGTTTGCAAGCACAATGCTTTGCGCCTACCTCTTTAAGTTCCTCAAACATCAATTATTATAACGCGCATGTAAATTGGGCTTCTGCATTGAATGCGCATCATTACAAAATTCGCTATAAAAAAATAAACAGCAACAATTGGCTATATAAATATAATATTAATGCTGCTCTTAATACTAAGTTGTTAAATGGACTCTCTCCATTAAGTGAATATATTTGGCAAATCACGACACATTGTGATTCTACAAACACACTAGTATCTAGTTGGTCAGTACTAGACACATTTTTTACACTAAACAGTAACTGCCCTAATACAACAAATTTATTAACAACAAATATAAACTACAACAATGCATTGGCAAACTGGGATACTGTTAATGGTGCAAATAGATATAAAGTGCATTACAGAAAGCTAGGAGATACTACATGGTCAAACCTCTCCTTTATATATCATCCAAATAACAGCACCACTATTCCGTTACTGCAGCAAAATACTACATACGAATGGCAAGTAATGACATATCATGACAGCACAAATCTCGCCACTTCACTTTGGTCAGTAAGCGATACTTTTACTACATTAACATTTGTCCCTGCACCATTTAATCCTTTAGTTTCAAACGCTCTAAGCAATGTGCAGTGTAACATGCCTACCGAGCTGAATCTAATTATAACACAAACCGCTAATGAACCCGATATTGGAACAAGCGAAATAACTTCAGATGGCGGATATTTTGACCTTACAGCATTTTCAATGGGAGATTCTGTAGGCTACGCAATTATGACAACATCAAATCAAACTATTGAATCGACATTGCGATACGGTATAAATCTTGGCTCGCTAGCAATAATAAACTCATATGACACATCTGGCACATTGATTGGTTTTTTTACAATAGAAAACACGAACGTTGGAATCAAAGTTATCTCAACCTCTCCAAATGACGGAAACAATTATACAAGTGGGTATACGAGTGTAATAAACTTTACAAATTTATTTGTAAATCCAAACAATGCTGGCATGCTGCGCTTTTTTATAGATATTGAATCTGAGCTTTGTGATCAAGTACAACAAATTGACTCAATAGAAATATTTTGTAATACAAATACTATTAATATTAACAATAAACAGAAGAAGATTGTTGAAATATATGATATAAACGGTAAAAACACTCAGCTGTACAGTAATAAAATATCGCTTATTAGGTTTTCAGATGGTACAACAAGAAAAGCGATATACATAGAAAGAAGATAAAAAAATTAATGGACTAACCATTTGTGACCTAGAGAGGATTCGAACCTCTAACCGTCAGAGCCGAAATCTGATATTCTATCCAGTTGAACTACTAGGCCGTACGACAAAATTAATATAACTTTTTAATATACAATTTTCCTATTTGAAAGAAGTTATATTAGTCTAAAGTATTATTATTGCTTTGTAAAATGAAAAAAATATTACTACTTATACTGCCTGTTATTTTATCGGCACAAGACGTAAAAATTGGTAGCTGGAAAAATTATCTTGCATATAATTCTGCTTCATATATCGCAGAATCTAAAAACAATATATATTGTATTGCTAATGGATCTCTGTATTATTTAAATAAAGGCGATGAGTCAATCAACAGAATGTCAAAAATTAACGGTCTTTCAGATGTTGATTTAAATAAAGTTTCTTACTCAAACAAACTAGATCTTTTAATTATAACATACAATAATTGTAATATAGATATCCTAAGTAATAACGAAATAATAAATATTTCTGATATAAAAAGAAAGGAGGTTGCTGGTTTAAAAGAAATAAATAATATACACCTTAAGGATAGTGTTGCCTATCTTTCTACTAGTATGGGTTTAATATTAGTTGATTTAGAAAAAAAAGAAATAAAAGATACTTACAGAATAAGAGCGTCAAATGAGAGTGTTAATGTGAATAGCTGCTGCTTTATGGGTGACACAATTATTGTAGCTACAAATAATGGTCTTTTCTTTGCTGATAAAGAAACATCAAACCTATCTGATCATAATAATTGGAGAAGATTTAATAACACACATAACAATTATGATGATATTATTTATAATAATGGAAGTTTATTTATCGACTCACTAAATGAACTTGTAAGTATTTCTGTCAATCAAAACATTATTGTCGCCGCATATAGTGACTCAGTATGTGTTAATAATAGTTGTATAAAAGATGCCCTCTTTGAAAATATTAAGTATAGCTGGATTGATAATGACTTAAATATTTGGGTAGCCGACTCTTCGAGTGGACTCTTAAAGTTTAAAAACAATAGTTACCAAACATCTTATGTGCCTGAGGGTCCTGTAATTAATAATGTTTTTAATATAGAATATTTAAACGATAAACTAATCCAGTGCCATGGGGGACATATTAACTACAGTTCAAACTTAGGTTTAAAAAATGGTGTCTCAATAAAAAACATTTTTGATGAATGGACAAACTATGACAGGTACGACCTTGGTGATTCTAAAGATATCGTATCTGTAGCTGAAAATAATAATATTCAGTATTATGCGTCCTGGAAAGATGGAGTAATCGCAATGTCAGAAGGAGATTTAATTGAAAAATACAACTTTTATAATACAAACGGAGCTCTTGATACAGCCTACTACTCCAGCGGTAGAATTCGGGTTTCTGATTTGCAATTTGATTTAAATGGAAATCTTTGGGGTCTTAGTTCAGAAGTTAATAATCCTTTGTTTGTAAAAAACCAAGATGGCAATTGGTTTTCATTTAGTATAAATCAGGACAGAGTCGGGCTTTTTTTTAGCAAACTTCTGATTGATAGCTATAATCAAAAATGGGGAATCATTGGTAGGGGTGGAGGTGTTTTTGTATATGATGACAACAATACTATTAGCAATGCTAGTGATGACAAGTTTAAGGTTCTAAATACGAATATTGGATTTGGCGGCTTACCCTCAATGTGGGTATACGCAATAGAAGAAGATTTAGATGGTGCTATATGGATAGGTACGGATAAGGGTGTTGGTATTATATATAATCCGTCGTATGTTTTTTCTAATTATAATTTTGACGCGCAACAAATATTAATTCAAGATGGTGATTATGGACAGTATCTTTTAAGCGAAGAAAAAATAAAGTGTATAAAAATAGATCAAGCTAATAGAAAGTGGATAGGAACAGAAAAGTCAGGTGTGTTTTTGATTTCTGATGATGGGCTCGAGCAAATTTTACATTTTACAGCTCAGAACAGTCCTTTACCTTCTAATAATATAATTGACATTACTATTAATAATAAAAATGGTGAGGTTTTTTTTGGAACGGAAAAAGGTATAATGTCATACAGATCTGATGCTACTACAGGTCAAGATTTACAGTCCAAAACACATGTTTTCCCTAATCCAGTTAGAAAAAACTACAATGGACCAATAGCAATTAATGGGTTGGTAAGAAATGCCAACATAAAAATTACTGATACAGATGGTAATTTGATTTTTGATGGATACGCAAATGGTGGGCAGGCGATATGGAATGGGAAAAACAAAAACAATATTAGAGTCTCTAGTGGTGTGTATCTAGTTTTTAGCTCTGATGAAACTGGCAAAGAAAAAATAGTAAGTAAAATTCTTGTTATAAACTAAATGAAATATAAAAGCAGAGCCATAACTCTACATTATGTTAAGCTTGGAGAAAGTTCAATTATTGCAAAAATTTTAACAGAAGAAATAGGTTTACAAAGTTTTATTGTAAAAGGTGTTAGAAAAAAAAAGACTAAAAATAAACTAGTGTTATTTCAACCCTTAAATTTAATTGTAATTGAAGCAAATTATATCGCTAAAAAGAATATACAAACAATCGATGATGTGCGCCTTTACAATGCTAGATATAATAATCTCGATATACAAAAAACATTTCTCTGGATGTTTATAGCTGAAATTCTACTAAATGTAATTAAAGAAAGTCAACCTGACAAAAACCTGTTTAAATTTATTTGGGATTTAAAAATACGATATATAGAAAAAGGTCTTGTAGATTATAACGCAGGACTATTGTTTCTTGTAAACCTGACAAAAAACCTTGGTTTCTATCCCCTTAAAAATTTCAATGAAGGCTTTTATTTTGATTTAGAATTAGGTCAATTTACAAAACTTCAGCCAAGACAAAATTATATTAAAAAAGAAAATACATATTACTTCAAAAAATTAATAAGCGAAAACAATCTAAATATCCCTCAAAAAAACAAACAAGAATTAGTACTAAATATGTTTACATATTACAGCTTACACTATCACGAACTCAAATATGTACAGTCGCACAAAATATTATATTCTCTTTAACAATGAAATACCTATTAGTTACTTTTATTGTATTAATCAAAACTGTTCAAGGTCAAGAAATTATAATCTTTGACAGTAATACTAATGAACGGCTTCAGGGAGTAGCTGTAAGTTTAAAGAACTACAATTCGAACAAATTTTTTTTTAGTGATACTTTAGGCATAGTTAATATTACAAACTTAAAAAATAATGACACATTAGTATTTGAGCAAGTTGGTTATAAAACCCTTGAGATAGCTAAAAATAACATTAGCCTTAATAGTAAGGTGTATTTAGAGTTGAAGCCTCATGCTCTTGAAAACATAAATATCTCTGATTCCAGAGCTAAAAGGCTAAGCTTTATTAAAACAAAAAGACCTATAATTATTTCTTCTCAAAGCTCTCAAATTGGAGAAATACTAGAAAGCAACATGGGAATTAGTATTCAGCACAGTCAAAATGGAGGGGGAAGCCTTAACCTTAAGGGGATGGAGGCAAATAGATTGCTAATAATTGTTGATGGTATTGCATTAAACAACACTATTTTTAGAAGCGGAAGGTCTCAAAGCTTATCTTTAATTAACCCACTTTTTCTTGATGAAATTGATATACTTTCTGGACCAGCTTCTGTTTCATATGGGAATTCAGCTATGTCTGGAGCAGTTGTACTTAACACAAAAAAGCCCGCGCAAAAAAATTCAATCGAGATTATGCAGCAATATGAAAGCAGTGCAAAAGCAGTGTACACAACAATGGTTTCAAATTTAAAACAAAAAAACAGCTCTCATGTAATAGGCCTTTCGATCAAGTCTTATCAAAACTTAATGATGGGTAAAAATAGGCTTCATGGATTTGAAAACTGGGGAAAAGAAGAGATTATAACTAAAAATAATTTACAGAAAAAAACTAGCTATAATCAAGCCGACTTTTTATTTAAGTCGTTATTTAAAATACAAAAAAATATTTTTTTATTAACTAACACACAAGTATCTACTTCATCAAATATAAACAGGTTTGATAAGCTAAATGATTTAGACGGAGAAGTATTAAAATATAAACATTGGTATTATGGGCCGCGAAATAGAATTTTTCAAAGCTTTAGAGTAAAAAGCTATTTAAGTAATATTATTTACGATGAGTCTATCTATACTATTGGCTTACAAAAAATTGAAGAGTCAAGACATAAGCAGAAAAACAATGATTCATTTTTGAGTATAAGAAAAGAAGATTTAAATATTCTTGACCTTACAAGCAGCTACTCTAAAAAAATAAGCAATCTAAAACTAGATTACGGGATAGATTTAAGATATCAGAAACTTAATTCATCAGCAAATCTTTTTTCTAATGACAAGTACTTTTTTAATACGACTCGTTATCCTGACGGAGGAACATCTGTGTTGAACAAAGGTATATACGCAAATGTAAAATTTAGAGTGTCTGAACAATTTATAATGCTCTCTGGATTAAGATATAACATAAATAAGTTAACTGCGAAATTTGAAGACACAACTATTGTTATGCTCCCTTTCACAAAAATTAATGTTGCTAATAAATCATTATTAGCGTCATTAAAAGCGATATACTATATAAACAAAAATACTTCTATTGATGCTTCATTATCAAATGGATTTAGAAACCCTAACACGGATGATATAGGTAAGCTTTTTTCAAAAAATGATAATGATGTTATAGTCCCGAATAATATGTTAAGACCTGAAAAATCTATAAATTTGGAGACTACTTTAAAAATCAAAATAAAAAATAACCTGTCTGTTAATGCTCACCTTTACAGGACATACTTAAATGATGTTATTGCAAGAAAAGAAGCTCAATTAAATGGATCAGACTCGATTTGGTACGATGGTGTTTTAATGAAGGTGATTATGAACAAAAACATTAATAGCGCTGTAATTAACGGGGTTTGTTTAGTATATAGTTACAAGATAAATCAAAAATTCACTCACAAATCGGTGTTTAATTCAATTAAAGGAATAACTAATGAAAAAACACCTTTAGCGCATATTCCTCCAACTAGCTTAAATACCGAGTTAGTTTATAATAATAACAAGTACAGTTTAAAACTAAGCGTTCATTATAATGCTCTAAAAAAAGCTTCAGAATATTCTATTGGAGGTATTGACAACTTAGAAGAAGCAACCACTATTGGTAATCCAAGTTGGTATACGATAAACCTTAAGTCTAAAATAAATATAGATAAAAACTTAAGCTTTATTTTTGGAATCAATAATATTATGGATATACATTATAAAACTTTTGGATCAGGTTTGAGTTCATCAGGTAGAAATTTTACATTATCTTTGTATACCAATTTTTAAAAATGAAAAAATTTTATTTATCAATACTTTTTATCTTTTCCTGTTCAACTATAATAGCTCAAGTATGGGAAGATAAATTGTTAGAATCTAATTCTGCTCCAACCATCGAGGAAAGATTTAATGCTTTTGAAGAATATAGAAATACTTTCCCATACACAAAAGGAAACGGATACAAACCTTATGCTAGGCAAATAGATTTTGCTTTGGAAAGAGTTTCCGATAAGAGTTATTTCCAACCAAATAAACTGTATATAGAATGGCTTAAAGAGAAAGAAAAATATGATATATCGTCAAAAAATTCGTCTGCAAATTGGGTTGCAAAAGGACCATTCGATACGCCAATAATATTGTCCAACAATAAAAAAAGAGGAAATGGAAGGGTAAACTGTATTGCATTTGACCCTGTTGATCCAGATATTATATGGGTTGGGGCTCCCTCCGGAGGCCTTTGGAAGTCAGAAGATGGTGGTTCTAATTGGCAAACAAACACAGACGACTTACCTGTTATAGGTGTTTCTCATATTGCAATTGATCCAAATAATAACCAAACAATGTATATTGTAACAGGTGATGCAGACGCTACAGACACATATAGCATTGGGATATTGAAATCTATAGATGGTGGTATAAATTGGGACACTACTGGTCTAAGTTATACTGTAGCACAAGAACAAACGGTAAATAAAATTTTAATAAATCCAAATTTTTCTGATAGCCTTTACGCAATAACTAATTCAAATATATTAATCAGCACTGATGGTGGTGCTAACTGGACAACAAAAGGAGGGGTTGGAAGATGGAGAGATATAGAGTTTAAACCAAACAATCCAAACATAATATATGCTGTAAAACAAAATAGCGGAAATAGCAGCGTTTATAGATCAGTTGATAGTGGAGATAACTGGTCGGTTATTGATAATGGTTTTGTTAGCGGAAGACATCGACCATTAATAGCTGTTACCCCTGACAATCCAGAGGTTATATATGCTCTCTTCTCTGCTTCTGATTATAGTTTTCACGGCTTATATAAGTCTTCAGATGGTGGAGATAGCTGGAACCTACAATCAAATTCCCCAAATATTATGGCTTGGGATACCGACGGTTCAGGAAGTGGTGGACAGTCATGGTATAATTTAAGCCTTGGTGTTTCAAGAAATAATGAAAACCTTGTATATGTAGGTGGTGTAAATATCTGGCGATCTGATAATAGCGGTATTTCATGGGATATTGACGCTAGCAGCGGGAATGGATCAAATTATTCATATATGCATGTTGATCAACATGCTTTTGAATTTAACCCTCATACAAATGTCGCTTATGCAGGAAATGATGGTGGTCTTTATAAATATATGGACAATCTAAATACCTGGGTAGATATATCAGATGGTCTAGCAATATCACAGTTTTACAATTTAGGAGTTTCTCAATCTAACCCTAATAGAATAGTTGCTGGCGCACAAGATAATGGAACAGAAATGCTAACAAATAATACTTGGGATGCGATAATGGGAGGAGATGGTATGGAGTGTGCATTTGACCCATATAACTCGAATATAATTTATGCTGAATTTCAATATGGCGGAATAAGAAAATCTTATAACGGTGGTAATAATTGGAACAACATTAAACCGGTAAATTATGAAGGGGCATGGAATACCCCGTACGAAGTGCATAGAAATAACAATAATATAATTGTCATTGGTTATGATGAGGTCTACAGATCAAATACTGGGGGAGCAGTATGGGATTCTATTTCTTATAATGTTACTGGTGGTCAGGCAATCAGAAGTATTGCTTTAGCCCCATCTGATGAAAACTATATTTATGCAGCGTCTTACAGTAAAATTAAAGTTACAAAAGATGCAGGTCAGTCGTGGACATATATTAAGCCTGGATTAGCAAATTATAATATAACTGACATCGCTGTTTCAGATACTGACCCCGATAAAGCTTATGTTACGTTTTCAGATTATAATAATATTCATAAAGTTTATGCAACTGATAATGCGGGCAGCAGTTGGACAAACATTTCTGGAACCAATCTTCCTGGCATTCCCGTAAACTGTATTGCTTATGAACCGGGTTCAAATGATGCGCTGTATATTGGCACTGACATTGGTGTCTATTATAAAAACAACTCTATGTCTGAGTGGATACCTTTCAATGATGGATTGCCAAATGTGATTGTTAAAGAATTAGAAATACAACTTAACACTGGAACAATTAGCGCAGCAACATATGGAAGAGGTGTTTGGCAAAGTACATTAAGTACATTAAGCACAAGCAATCATGATTATGAAAATCATAACTTTACAATCTTTCCAAATCCGGCTAAAAATGAAATAAATATTGGCACTTTTGAAAATTCAATAACTACAATAATCTACTCTATTACTGGAGAAAAAATCATTACTTCTAAATCAAAAAAAATTAATACCTCTAACCTATCAGCAGGCTGTTACATTGTTGAGGTAAAGGGTTTGTATAATATAAAAAGAAAAAAGCTAATTATAAAATAGCTTCAAACTCCTTGATGTGTCTTCTTTTAGCGCTTTGTGGTGCAAAAACAACACCTGTACTTATTACTACTTTATCGTTGACAAAATAAGTTTTAGCTAAAAACGGCCCTCCCATAAAGCCGTTTTCTAATCTCCATAAGCCTCTATAAATATTTTTTGAGTAATGCGGAGGGTAATTAGGCTCAATTGTAACATAACTGTTTTTCTTAGCTCCATTTAAAAAATTAGAGTAAGCACTATCTAACTTTGATAGCACCTCAAGGGAAATGTTAGTCGTTTTTGGCTTAAATGAAAAAATTAAAATCTGTTTGATTTCATCAGAATTTGGTGGATTGTAACTTGCCCAAAAAAAATTATCGTTATTTTGATTTACCTCATATTTTGATGGAATAATAAATGCAATGTTAAAACTGATTTTTAACTTTTTCTCTGCTTCAGTATTAGATTCTATTAAATAAAAGTTTTTTAACCGCATTATCTCTATTTGTTCAAATTTATCTTTTATGTTGTTTAAAATCATTTTGTTGTGTTGGGGGTCTTGTTGCCAATTAATATAAAATACGTTTTGATTATTAGCCCACTGATTTTGTTTTGTGTTGTTGACTTTTACCTTATCGTTAATAATTACTATATTCTTGTGTTTCTTTAAGATAGAGTTAAACTCATCATGATTAATTTGAATTAAATTAAACTCTTGTTCATTTTGATTTAGACCAACAATATATTTCTCAAAAATATTTGACGCAAGCTCATTAACCTCTTGAGACCAGAGGCCATCACCTACAACAAATAATATCTCTGAATCAGAACCCGTTGAGGACGGCAAGTATTTATTATTGTTGCATGCAACAAATAAAAATATGATGATTAAATATCTCATTTATATAGTAGGTAAAATTAATTTAGTTCCAGGACGCAAATTATCGCTATCCATGTTATTTAAAGATTTTATTTTCCACACACTCACTCCTTTAAGTCTTTGAGCAATTTCCCACAAAGTGTCCCCCTTCTGCACTATATACTCTTTAAATCCTTTTGAAATATTTGGAGTAGAGTTAGGTTTACTTTTTTTAACATAAATTATTAATTTTTGTCCTATATCTAAATTAGTAGATCGTAAATTATTCCAGTGTTTTATTTCATATATATGAACACTATATTTCTCAGCTATTTTGCCTAAATAATCACCTTTTAAAACATTATACTCCACTCTTTCCTCGTCAATTAATATTTCTTTGTTATCAACTGCTTCTACAAAATCATAATTTGATTTTTCGTTATTTAAGAAATCTTCTTTTGCGTATTTAGGTAAAGTTATCGTGTATCCACTTGGAATAATATTCATTTTAAATGTTGGGTTTAAAAAAGAAATGATGGCTGAGTCGACACACGTAATTTTAGCCAAAACATTAAAGGTAACTTGAGCTTTTAATTTTATAGTGTCAACATCATATGTGATTTTTTTCATATTAGTTGGTAAAATACCGTGTTCAGTAGAATAGCTCATCACATAATTCATAGCTATAAACTTAGGAACATAATTTCTTGTTTCCTTTCTTAAATAAGGATATAAGTCCCAGAAATTATATGACCCTACACTATTAATCTTTCGCTGTATATAACCTGGCCCACCATTATAAGCTGCTAAAACTAAATTCCAATCTCCAAACATCTCATAAAGCTCACTAAAATACTGACACGCAGCCTCAGTTGATTTGTAAGGATCTTGTCTTTCGTCAATATATGAAGTTACATTCAAATTATAATGCTTACCTGTTAAATACATAAATTGCCACAAACCTTTTGCTCCTGAAGGTGATGTCGCCCTCGTATTTAGTGAAGATTCTACGATTGCTAAATATTTAAATTCTAAAGGTAAATTATATTGGTCTAGAATTGTTTCAAATATAGGAAAATAAAACTTTTTTAGTTGTTGCATTCTTTCAATTAATGGCTTGTCAACACCTAAGTACCTATCAATAAATTCAGCTGATTTGTGATTATAAATTAAATCAAATGGCGTTTTTTTATTTAACAATTCTAATCTATGGTGTATTAGGTTTTTTTGATCCTTAGTGATAGAATCGATAGTATTTGATAAGCTTTTATTAAGCTGGTTATTGTGTGATAATTCTGAGGGTATTAACTGCTTTGAATTTGCGCTAAAAGTTGATAAGAGATAAACCAATAAAACAATTCTAATCATTAAACAAAACTCTTAAAAAACGGACAAAAAGCTGCGCAACTATCAATTCAATTATTAACTTTTAGTTGTTAAAGAATAATTAGTATTTTTGTATCCGATGAATAATAACAAAAAATACCGTCAGGGAGAATTATTGAAATATATCGATAGCCCAACTGATTTAAGGAAACTTAAAAAAAATCAATTATGTCAAGTCAGTAAAGAGATAAGACAGTATATTATTGATATTGTTTCTGAAAAAGGGGGTCATTTTGGAGCAAGCCTTGGCGTTGTTGAACTTACTGTTGCTTTGCACTATGTGTTTAACACGCCTTACGACCAACTTGTTTGGGATGTCGGCCATCAAGCCTACGGGCATAAGATTTTAACAGGTAGAAAAAATGATTTTCCTAGCAATAGAATAAAGAATGGTCTCAGCGGTTTCCCTAAACGTAGCGAAAGTGTGTACGACACTTTTGGGGTTGGTCACGCTTCAACCTCGATTTCTGCCGCTCTAGGTATGGCAATTGCATCTGAAAGAGATAATAATAATAGTAAGCAACACATTGCTGTAATTGGGGACGGATCAATGACTGCTGGCCTTGCATTTGAAGGGCTTAATCATGCCGGTGCAGAAAAAACAAATTTACTTGTTATTTTAAATGATAATTGTATGTCTATTGATCCTGCTGTAGGTGCGCTAAAAGAATATCTAACAGATATCTCAACATCCCATACATACAATAAAGCAAAAAATAAAATTTGGAAAGTACTAGGAAGACTCAGTAAATTTGGTCCAAGCGCACAAAAAGTTGCTAAAAAAGTAGAGGGTGCTATAAAATCAACACTTCTTGGGGAAAGCCATTATTTTGAATCACTTAATTTTAGGTATTTCGGACCAATAGATGGTCATAACGCTGAAAACCTAGTTAATGTTTTAAATGACCTTAAAGATATACCTGGACCCAAAATTTTACATTGCTTAACAGTAAAAGGGAAGGGTTATGATCCTGCAGAAAAAGGAGATACTGTAAAGTGGCATGCTCCTGGTGTTTTTGATAAAAACACCGGTCTTATTATTAAAAATAGTTCAACAAAAAAACCTCCTAAATATCAAGATGTTTTTGGAGAAACTATTATAGAGCTAGCTAAACAAAACAAGGAAATTATAGGGGTAACTCCCGCAATGCTTACAGGTTCCTCTCTAAATAAAATGATGGCAGAAATGCCAGAAAGAACATTTGACGTAGGAATAGCAGAGCAACATGCTGTAACATTCTCAGCTGGTATGGCAACACAAGGGAAGATGCCGTTTTGTAATATTTACTCTTCATTTATGCAGAGAGCATATGATCAGGTAATTCATGATGTGGCGCTTCAAAATTTAAATGTTGTATTTTGCTTAGATAGAGGGGGATTAGTTGGTGCTGATGGGGCAACTCATCATGGGGCATATGATATTGCGTATTTTCGGTGTATACCAAATATGATTGTATCTGCGCCAATGAATGAAGAAGAATTAAGAAATTTAATGTATACTGCTCAATTACCTAATCAAGGACCATTTTCTATTAGGTATCCTAGAGGAAATGGTGTTATGCTAGATTGGAAAAAGCCTCTTAAAGAAATTAAAATCGGTAAAGGAAGAAAGATTTCTGATGGTAAAGATATTGCTATTTTATCTTTTGGACACGTAGGTAATTTTGTGTTAGAAGCACAAAATACATTTAAAAAAGAAGGTCTATCTATTGCGCATTATGATCTTAGATTTGTAAAACCACTAGATGAAAATATGTTGCATAATATTTTTAAAAAATATAATTCAGTAATAACAATTGAAGATGGTTGTGTGCAAGGAGGGTTTGGGTCATCAGTCTTGGAATTTATGGCAACCAATAACTATTCCTGTTCAGTAAAATTACTTGGTATTCCTGATAAATTCATTGATCATGGCACTCAACAAGAACTTCATGAAGAATGTGGATTCGACAAAAAAGCTATAGTTAAATCTGTTCACAAAATTTTAGCTAAAAACGTTGTGAATCAGGTTGGCTAAATAAATCGCTGCAACACCTATGCTTAATAAACAAAATATGACAATCAAACAAATTTTAAAAAATAGTGTAATAGACAATAATCTTGTTGTTAGTGGATGGGTTAAAAATAAGCGAGGAAGTAAAAATGTAACATTTATTAGTCTAAATGATGGTTCAACAATAAAAAATTTACAAGTTGTGCTAAACGCACAAAGATTTTCCGAAGAAACCGTAAAAAACATAACAACTGGATGTTGTATTTCAATAGAGGGAGAATTAAGTGCTTCAAAGGGCTCGGGACAAGCTGTTGAGCTAACAGCAAATAATTTAAAAATTATTGGTAAAGCGGACCCTAAAAACTATCCGCTTCAACCCAAAAAACATTCACTTGAGTTCCTTAGAGAGAAAGCACATCTTCGATTTAGAACCAATACATTTTCTGCTGTATTTAGAATTAGACACGCTCTTAGTTATTCAATACATAAATTTTTCAATGAAAAAGGCTTTTTTAATATTCACACACCTATTATTACATCAGCCGACGCTGAAGGAGCAGGAGAATCTTTTCAAGTCACCACATTAAGCTTATCTCAATTAGTCAAACAAAATAAATCTGTTGACTATAAAAAAGATTTTTTTGGAAAAAAAACTAACCTTACTGTATCAGGCCAACTAGAAGCTGAGTTAGCAGCCCTAGGCCTAGGAAAAGTCTATACATTTGGGCCAACATTTAGAGCTGAAAACTCTAATACATCAAGGCATCTCGCTGAATTTTGGATGATTGAACCCGAAGTTGCCTTCGCTAATTTAGATGACAATATTTTGCTTGCCGAGGAATTCTTAAAGTATTGTATCTGCTATTGTCTTGAAAACAACAAGAATGACCTGCTTTTTCTAGATGAAAGAATGAAAGAAGAAGAAAAAAAAATAAAGAAAGAACTACGTTCAGAGTTTGGTCTAATAGAGCGATTGCAATTTGTAGTTAAAAATAATTTTCACAAGATTACTTATAAAGATGCTATTGAAATACTAAAAAACTGTAAGCCAAATAAAAAGAAAAAATTTAAACATATTATTTCTGGGTTTGGAGATGATCTACAATCAGAGCATGAAAGATATTTGGTAGAAAAAAAATATAAAAAGCCAATAGTAATTACTGATTATCCAAAAAATATCAAAGCATTTTACATGAAGCTTAATAGCGACAACGAAACTGTTAGAGCTATGGATATCCTATTTCCTTCGATTGGAGAAATAGTAGGGGGATCACAAAGAGAAGATTCTTTTGATGTTTTGTCGAAAAGAATGGATGAAATGAATGTTTGTAAAAAAGAATTGTGGTGGTATCTTGAAACAAGAAAATTTGGAACATGCCCTCATAGTGGGTTTGGATTAGGTTTTGAGAGGCTTGTTATGTATGTTACGGGGATGAAAAATATACGTGATGTAATACCATTTCCAAGAACTCCTCAAAACGCATCATTCTAACTAAATGAATAAGCAAAAACTATTACAAAAAAATTACCAAAAACTGAGCCCTAATCAAATACAGTTTTTGGGATTACTGCAAGCGCCTATAATAAGCTTAGAAAAACGTATTAAAGAAGAAATTGAAGAAAACCCAGTAATAGAAGAGGGTGAAGAAGAAGAAGAGGAAATAAAAGAAGAAGGAGGTTTTTTAAGCACAAACTATTCTAATAATAAAACGAAAAAAAACTATGAAAATGTAAGCACTGAGATGTCAACAACACTAAAGCAACATCTTTTAAGCCAACTTGTTATTTTAGAACTTGATGAAAAAGCTCTTTTTTTAATTAATTATATTATTAACAGTCTTGATGATAATGGTTACTTAAATCGAGACCTGTATTCTATTTCTGGCGACTTATTAACTAACCATAGTATAGAGGTTTCTGAAAAAGAAATTGAAGCTGCATTAAGTATTATTAAAGACTTAGAGCCGTGTGGGGTTGGAGCAAAAAATCTAAAAGAATGTTTGTTGTTGCAACTTAAAAAATATTACCCAAATGAAAAAGTGGCTAAAAATATTATTAGTGAACACTATCATAAATTTAGTAATAAAAACTACGAGTTTTTGATTAAAACCCTTGATATTACAAAAACAAAATTAAAAGACGCCTATACACTGATTGAAAAATTAAATCCTATCCCGTCTGCAGGTTTTTCACAAAACAACTTAAAATCTGTTGAGTATATACACCCTGATTTTATAGTTACTGTGGCTAATAATAAAATCCAGTTACAAGTAAAAGAAAGTGAAATAAAACACTTAAAAATTAACAACTATTATTCTAATCTTGCTAAAGAAACAAATGACATTAAAACAAAAAAATTTTTGAAAGATAAAATAGAAAGTGCAAAATGGTTTATAGAGGCAATTGAAAAAAGAAAACTTACATTAAAAAAAGTTATGAATAGTATTCTTGATATTCAAAAAAAATATTTTCTTAGTGGTAATGAAAACGACCTTGTTCCAATGAAACTAGCTGATATTGCTAACATTGTTAAGATGGATATTTCAACTATTTCAAGAGTTAGTAATTCAAAATATGTTGAAACTTTTTTTGGAACGTTCAAAGTAAAAGAACTTTTCTCAGAGGCATATAGAAAAGAAGATGGTAAAACTATATCAACAAAAAAAATAATTGCATTACTAAAAGATATAATAGACAAAGAAGACAAAACGCAACCCTTTACTGATGAAGAACTTTCTGACATTCTTTCCAAAAAAAATTTCAATGTCGCCCGAAGAACTGTTTCTAAGTATCGAGACAAACTCAATGTTAAAACTGCTAAGCTAAGAAGGACATTGTAATGAAAAACAAAATTTCACAATCATTTTCAGTTTTAATACATCCAATATTTATGCCAATTGTATCATTAAAACTCATTCTTTATCTCTCGCCTATTACATTCTTACTAATATCCCCTTATATAAATTTTGTTACAAATATGGTGGTCTTAACTACTATTGTTGTACCTGTATTTATAATTTTTTTGTTAAAATTAAATCACACGGTCTATTCCTTTGAAATGAAAAGCTTGGAAGAAAGACCTTTACCCTTACTATTTACTGGCACCTCTATGTTGATTGGTTATATTATTATTTATCCTATAATTTCAATGTTTGAAATAATCAAAATAACTTTTTTATGCGCTATTTTTATTGTTTTTGCGTCTTCATTGATTTCTAGGTATTGGAAAATAAGCCTACACATGTTAGGCTTGGGAGGTATAACTGGGATGGTTTTAGGAATACATTTTTTGATTGATAGTAACATGCCTGTTTTAATGTTATTGCTAATTCTTAGTGGTATGTTAGGCTCTGCACGATTGTATTTAAGAGCACATAATCATTTGCAAGTTTATGTAGGGTTTTTGCTAGGCTGCATAGTTGAATTTGCTGGCTTATTTTTTTTGATTTGATTTTATTTCAAAAATCTCTATTCTTCTTTCCTTCATAGCCTCTATACTATATATAGACCTCAATAGGTCATTTGGGTTGTCACTAATATTTTCTGAAGCATTAACTTCTCCAAGAGGACTAGTAAAAATCTTAAGTGATGTAGAATTAATATGTTTTTTAAACGCTCCATTTTTATAATCCCTAATGTAATTTTTAAAAGTTTTTATTCTTCTTTTAGAAAGATCCATGTTGTAACTTGGGGTGTGTAATGGGCTAGCATGTCCTCTAACTAAAATTTCAATCTCTTCTCCATTTTCTAGTCTTAATAAAATGGTGTTCAAAGCCTCATTGAGCTTATTAAAATTACCTTTCAAATCCTGTTCGAAAAAACCATATAACTGCTGATTCTTTAAAAGATACTGTTCCTTCAAAAGAAAATATGATCTGTATACATCAGAATAGGTTATTTTTATATTTTCCAAATAATCAGAATAGCTTGGATAGTTGTTGGGGAAATAAAGCTTTATCGGCATACAATCACATATTGTTGGGTTTTGTGACAGTTTTTCTTGATTTTCATAAAAAACCACTTTAAAAATATCATTACAACAATATTCTTCATTGTCAAACTTAGCTCCCTTTCTATTTGATGAAAGATATCCAATGGTATCATTAAATAAATTAAAATACATTTCATCCTTTTCAGTATTTAACTCTTTAAAATTAATAGTTTCGTTCCATAAATTAAACCTGCCTTCTGAAAAGTATATATCAAAACCTCCCACAGAGTTTTCTCTATTTGAAGCGAAATACATGCGTCCAGAATTAGAATCAAAATTAGGAGTTATCTCATCAAACTTAGTGTTTATCACAGGACCTAAATTTATTGGGGCTCCAAAATTTCCTTTGTCGTCTACAATGCTTAACCAAATATCAAGACCGCCAAAACCTCCTGGACGGTTAGAAACAAAATACAAAACATTCTGCTCATCGTGTTCTGCAAAATGTGGCTGAGTATTTTTATTGCCTTGACTGTTTATAGAGCTAACCGAGTTAAAAAAATTATATTTATAACTTACAATTTTACATTTATCTGCCCCATCACACATTGTCAAAACAGGCGTTTTATTGTCTGTAAATGTGATTTCACCTGTTTTATAGTTTTCCAAATTAAATTTTGAGTATTTTCTATTTGACCATACAGAATTTTTTTTAACTGAAAAATATATTGAAGACTCGGGATTTTCTAAATTAGTGATACTTGTAAAATATGCTAATGTGTCATTTACCCTAACAAAATTAAATTCCGAATCGTTAGTGTTAATTCTTCCTTTTAATTGCTCAACAACAACCCTTGTTTCTTGCGCAATTAAAGACAAGTTGAATAACAGTATTAATATAACTTTATACTTCATAAATACTTTGGACATACAATTAATGTTTTGTTACTTATTTTATTGTCTTTTTCCCAATTATAAATAATTGAAAACTCGAAACCACCCTTATATTCAGATGCGCTAACTAATGAGGATGTGTTTATGTCATATGATGTCATAATGTCAAAGTTATCTATTTTTAAGCCTATTGATGGAATAACTGCGTCATTATAACGATTATGAACTGCTGCCCTAAATACAATTACATCTCTTTTATATTTCGTTAACAAATAGTTTAGCTTTGCCCCAAAAACAAACTCTTTTGACGCTCCTTGTTGAGAGTAATAAAATCCTGGTTTTATTTGAATGTTTTGTTTGTAATAATAAATTATCGAAGAATGAATTTTGTTATTTCTTTTTAACTCTACATTATTGTTTTCAAAGAAGGATTGATTAGGTGTATTTATATGAAATATTGAAACACCAGATAAAATAGATATGTTGTGTTTAATTTCATATTCATGAACAATTCCTAATGAAATATCAAAAAAACGTTTTGAATAAGATGGGATATTCTCAACATCAATAAAAAACAAATCCCTTTGATCTAAACCTCTTCTATAATATCCAGCAGAGCCTCCAAAAGAGATGTTTTGATGATTAAAGATTTTGTTTATTCTTGATAAAGAAAAAACTATACCATTAGTAGAAAAATTAGAATCTCCTGCCTTGTCGTCTATAAACTGTACGCTTAGAGAAAATTTATTATAAAAATTTTTTCTGTTTAAAGCAATAGAAAAGGTTGAAAAAGGTTTTGTTACGCTCTCCCATTGAGATCTTCTTTGTAACTGAATTTGATAGTCTTGTTGTTGATATCCTATCAAAGCTGGATTTAAAGATGATTTTATAGCTAAATATTGTGAGAAATGAATGTCTTGAGCTGTTAACTTAATAAATGCTAATGATAAAAATATGAGGAGTTTTTTCTTCATCTTACTAACGTTATATTCCCTTTATAAAAAAGTTCTTTGCCATTAATACATTTAATATATAAAAAAAAGTCGAAAACTTGTGGATTCATTTTCTGATTGTTGAATTTTCCATCCCAAGAAATTTCAATATTATCAGAATTAAAAACTTCCTGCCCAAAGCGATTAAATATTTTAATATTAAAATCATCAACTAATCCTTGTTCGATTTCTTTAATATTAAAATGATCATTTTTTCCATAAGAACTGTAAGGAGTAAATGCATTTGGAATAACAAAATTTGAAAACGTGCAATTTATATCAGAAACTGATAGCCATATAGAGTCAGTATCTGTACATCCAAATTCATTTTCTTTTATTACTTGATACCAACCAGACTCATTAATTAATACTGGTATACTATCAATAACTCCATCGGTATACATATAAATGTATGTGTTTTGGCCCTGATATGGATTTTCAAAAGGAACCCATACACTATCAATTTTAGGCTTTGGATAAACATTTACTAATATGGAATCCCTAGCCTTGCAACCATTTTCATTTACAACTTCTAAAAAATACCATTGTGACGTATCTGGATAATCTTTTATAATATTTGTATTTAAGGCAAAACCCTGCCAAATATATGAGTCTAGTTCTACAAATGGATTTAAATTTATGGCTTCTAAAGTAACAAGATCACCATCACAAATATCATTTGAAACTAATGAAAGCTCTATACTATCCGTTTTTACCTCAATGCTATCTGTTTCAACACAATAACCATTTGTAACCTTTATGTATAATTTTTTAGAATTAAAAACCAATAGTTCTGAAACTGTGCTTAAAGTGTCCAAAAAATCATAACTACTTGACCACTGTACGGAATTAACAAGATTAGAATAGGTTGCATTAAGCTTAATTGTATCATTGCAAAATATAGTATCATTTCCTGTTTTAAGTCCTAGGTTTGTAACTCTTATGCTTTGATATATTGTGTCTGTACATGTTCCATCAGAAATTAACATTTGATAGTTTTGGTCATTTGAGGTGCTTGTGTAAGGATTTGATATATTTGTAATTGACAGGTCAAGTGTTGGAGACCACTGATATGAAATTATTGGGTTGGCTATTGGCAGTATTCCTATTTGCAGATTTTCTAAAGGGCATTTAGTTAAGTCAGGCAGGCTATCAGAAGAATTTGATAATATATAAATCTGCTTAGTTATTGTGTCTGAAATATTACAAGATCCAACATCTGAAGATATTAATGTTACGTTATAAAACCCACCACTTAAATATTCGTGAGTTGGATTTCGGTCTGTTGATGTATTGCCATCTCCAAATTGCCATAAGAACGTTGTTGTTGCATTTACATCTGTTAGGTTTTCAAATCTTATTATATTATCACATGTGATTTCTGGTGAGTTAAAATCAGATATCACAATTGGAAAATCAAAATCAAATTTAAAAACAGCGTTGTTACAATTTGTGCTATTATTTGTTAATGAAACTGCGCCAGGATTTGGTTCTACAGGGAAATCTGAGTAACCACCACAACCAGCACATACAGACTGGTAAATTATTCCTCTTTTATCAAATCGACTAGTTCCGCCATCAACATGTTCGCTGCTTTGGGTACCTCCAAAATATGTGGCATAAATAATATTATTCATTAAATCATCTAATACCATTAAATACATGTCATTGCCATCTGTGTTAGTTTGAAAAGCTGTTGAGCTTACAGGAAGATTAAGTGTGGACAACGCTCCACCTAAGCTTGAGCCCCATCCAGCAATATAAATTTTATCGCATAAGTCAACTAAAAAAGCTGTTGGCGAGATATCAGGAGTGCCTTTTCCTGAACCAAAAACAGTAGATCGTAAACGTTGTGAAAGATTAGAGTTAAAAACTGCTACAAATTGACCTCCATCCGGCTCAAAATATGATGAGTTATAAACTAAGTTCATACCCTCTGATTTTGTTTGCCCAAATAAATAAACGTTATTATTAGAACCTATTTCAACAAAATAAGATTGATCATAATGCTCAGTTCCAAAATAAGAAGATGACAATAATTGATTTCCATTTGAAGAAATTTTTGCAACAAATGCATCTGCATCAAGTGTGTTCTGGTGAGAGGCTTGATAAGAGTTTATCGTTGACGGAAAGTTTGACGACAATGTTCCTCCTGTTACGTAAATGTTATTTAACTCATCAAGTGCTAATGAATATATCGCATCATCTGATCGCCCCCCTAAATAAGCGCTCCAAATAATAGCGCTAAGACTATTGTCTAGTTTTATAATACAACCATCTTGCTGGCCAGATAAATCATTAGAAAAACTATTTTTCGAAGGAAAATCTGAAGATTCTGTGCATGTAGCAATATATATATTATTGTTTTTGTCAATGTCAATCTCCCCCCTTACTTCATCAGCATAATTAAATCGTAACTTAGAAGATGTATTTAGGCCATCATTTCCTTCTCCCCCTATATAGGTTGATGCTAATAATACTCCTCCATTAACATCCAGTCTAGAAACAAATATATCTGTTCCGTTAGGAAAAGAAACTCCTATTGGTGGATTTATAGAGTTTCCTCCAGCAAATGCTTTTTGAAAAGCATTTGTAGTTGTTGGAAAATCTGATGAACCCGTTGTTCCAAAAATAAATAATTCATTATCGGAGTTAACAATCATTGAGTGAGGCATTTCATCTAATGTGCCCCCTAAATAAGTTGAATAAATCCTATTTGTTCCTGAAGTGTCATATTTTGTTATTGCTATATCTGTGCCTCCAGTAAGATTAGAATAACTAATCTGAAAAGCCCCTATTGATGTTGGATATCCTGTGCCAAAAGCTGTACTGCCTGAATACAAAAAGCCTAGTTTATCATAGGTCGCTGTATAACCAAAATTATCTGTTGTACTACCCGAATATGTAGAAAAATCTAAAATTGGATCAATAATTAATTTATACTCCTTATTGTATCCTTCTGGAAAATCAAAAGAAACAGTTTGGTTTTTTAATAAATATTTGCATACTATTTCTATAGTATCGCCATTTATAATTTGATATGCAAACGGAGCGTATTCTAAAACAGAGTTAACAGATGTTTTAATATATATGTTTTCTTTATATAACTCTATTTCATCAACACCATCATAATGCAAATTTATCTGTTTAGTGGAGCTATTGGGAGAAACTATAAAATCATACTTTAGCCTATTATTATAAACATAATATTTAATGTCTACTCCGTTGTAAATGTTTCTTTGCTCTAAAAACTTATATGACCTCACATATTCAGCCCATAATGAATCGTTTCCTATATAATAATTTTCATAATAATTACTTTGATAGTAAAGCTCATTTTCTACATTAAAATTAGAGTTTAAAAAATTAACTCTATAAGAATGGGCGTTAATAAGATGTTGTTCTTCGGGTGAATCGTGTGTGGCTCTTAAGTCGTTTGAAGAATAAAAACTATAAAATAATCCATCTTTTTCTATGTAAAGAGAGCCAGATGGTATATTAACTTTTGAAACTACTTGATTAGGGAATTGGCCTTTGTTTTGAATAAATGCATTTTGAGTATTTCCAATAAAAGTGATTAAGCTTAAAAAAACAATTGTTGTTTTCTTCAATAATGTCTTTCTTATAATCATAAAGCTTATTGATCTTTTAAAATCTGCATTAAGCTATCTTTAACTAATATGTAGTCTTGTTCATTTTCACTTTTAATTGGGTCTCCTGGAGGAAGCTTCTGCTTAAATGGGTCAACCTGCTTGCCGTTCATCCAAAAACGATAGCAAACATGTGGCCCTGTAGCCAAGCCTGTGCTACCAACATACCCTATAACATCTCCTTGTTTTACATATACCCCTTTTCGAATGCCGGGCTTTATTTTTGACATGTGTAAATACTGTGTTGTATAAGTACCATTATGTCTAATCTTAACATAATTCCCATTGTTTCTAGTATAACCTGTTCTAATAACAGTACCATTAGCCGTAGTCCATATCGGAGTCCCTTTTGCTGCTGCATAATCAGTTCCAAAATGACCCTTCCATTGTCCTGTTACAGGGTGCTTTCTTCTTTTGCTATATCTAGAAGATATTCTCTTATAATCAACTGGAGCCATCAGAAATGCTTTACGTAATGTTTTGCCCTCCTCATCATAATAGTCTCCTATACCATCTTGCTCCTTATAATAAAAAGCATAAAAATATTTTTTGTTATGCATTATCTCAGCAGCTAAAATTTTTCCTATTCCTATATATTCTTCATTAATATAATTGTTTTCATAATAAACCTTAAAATGATCACCTGACTGTATTTTGAAAAAATCAATTGTCCACGCATATATTGTTGCTAATTCCGATGCTATTTTTGGGCTTAGCCCATTTTCTTCCATTGAAAGCCATAAAGATGATGTTATGTTGCCCTGAGCAACGTTAAGTTTTGTTTCTACCTTATTTTTCCCTCTATAAACTTCTATAGAGCCTCTGAAGTCCATAACAATATAGTTTATGGGGTCTTCTTGATAAATAAAATATAGTGCTTTTTTTATAGTGTCGTCTTTACAAATAACTGTATAATCATTTCCAGGGTTTATATATCGAGCGTTAAAAATATCCTTAGACTTTTCAACCGCTTTAGCAATCTCTGGGTGGTCTATATGGTTTTTGTATAAAATCTGACCTAATGTTTGGTTTTTTTCAACAGTAGATTTAATAACATAAAAGCTATCCACTAATATGCCATATTCATATTTTGGTTGGTAAACAAGATCCTTTTCCTTAACTGAAACCTTTTCTTTTCCCAAATTTGACAAAATTAAGAATAGAGTTATGGAAATTAATATTAACCCTGTTTTTACTTTCATATTAATCCTTTTTTTGCATAACTATAATTATTTTATAAACACTAACGGTCTTTTTAAATTATTATAGTTATTTAACTCTGCACGTATAATTCCTGCCCATATTGCTGTTTCAGCCTTAACTAAAATTCGGTTTTCGTCATCAGTTATCCAAATTTTCATCTCCTCTTCTATCTCAAAGATTCTTCCTCGCTGCATATACGGCTGAAAAAGCATACAATCAACAAGCCCCCAATATGTTTCTACAAGCTCGTTTCCTAAATATCTTACCTTAATGTTATAGATTTCTTCATCAACGAAAATAGGTATTTCAAATATATTATCTGGGCTATTCTTTAAAACTTCTTTGTTAAGGGTTCTTGAATAAAAAAATGCTGAAAGCATGTCTTGAGTATTGTCAAAAATATAGTATGTACTATCGTGAGTCGTTACAATATTTTCTAGGTGACTAAACAAATAATGCTGATTTATTAAATATCCTCCCTCATTAACATTTCGTATAAATTCAATTGGCAAAATACTCTGCTGGTCTATATAGGTTTCGTAAACGTCTCTTACCTTAAAAAACCAATCAAAAAATGGTGTTGTTTTTCCTGTTCCTTTAATATAATAACTTTTTCTTCCATTAATAGCAATTTCATCATTAACCTCTAAAGTGGAGTTTCCAACCCAAATAGAGCTGAAATAAATTTTATATTCTGTTTTTTCTCCTGATATAAATGGAGTTTCTTTTGCAAAAAGGTCTTCTGAAAAAACAAAAAAAAGAAATAAAATAATTGCGTTTTTATAAAAGAAACTAATCATTCTTAATCATACATTTTTTTGCAAAATTCAACAGCTCTTTTTCTTTAAAATGGTTAGTCATTATATGCATATTAATTGATGAGCCGTTAGAGTGTGTGTCTATTGGAACAGAGATTGCAGGATTGCCTGATAGATTTGCTTGAACAGTAAAAATATCTTCTAGGTACATGTTAGTTGGGTCAGTTCTTACCTCGCCAATATTAAATGGAGTGTGAGGAGTTGTTGGAGATATAACAAGGTCGTGCCTTTTAAACATATTATTTGTTTCATTTTGAATTAGTCTTCTTATTTTTTGTGCTTTAGTAAAATATGAATCGTAATAATCAGAACTTAATACGAACGTTCCTAACATAATTCTTCTTTTTACCTCTTCGCCAAACCCTTCCGTCCTGCTTTTAATATATGTCTCTTCTAACTCTTTGGTGTTTGCGCTTCTGTAGCCAAAATGTACCCCATCATACCTTGCTAAATTGGAAGATGCCTCGGCTGTGCTAATAACATAGTATGTTGGTATTAAATAATCTAAATACTTAAACGAAATAGGCTCAATATTATGTCCTTCACTTTTCAAGTATTCGATTTTGTTTAATATTGATGTTTTTATTTCTTTATCTATACCGCTTAATTCAAAACATTCCTTAATATAGGCTATGTTCTTAGGTTTATTTTTTAAATTAAAAACCGAATATTTTTCTACTCTCCTTTTTGAGGACGTGCTGTCATAATTGTCATGGCCAGAAATAACCTCAAGTATTAGTGCAGCATCCTCTACATTATTTGTTATTGGTCCTATTTGATCAAATGAAGAGGCGTATGCAATTAACCCATTTCTAGAAACTCTTGAATACGTAGGTTTAAGGCCAACAACACCGCAAAATGCTGCCGGCTGTCTTACTGACCCTCCTGTATCGCTTCCAAGAGCGGCTAAACATAAGCCTGCTGACACCGCTGCTGCTGACCCACCTGAACTACCGCCAGGAACTTTATTTATATCCATTGGGTTTTTTACTGGACCGTAAATAGTATTTTCGTTTGATGAGCCCATAGCAAATTCGTCACAATTTAGTCTTCCAATAATAATTGCATCTTCTGCTATTATTTTTTTTATTGCTGTTGCACTAAACAAAGACTCAAAACCATCTAATATTTTTGAGGATGCAGAAACCCTATGGCCTTTATAACAAAGATTATCCTTAATACCTAAAACCATGCCTGCAAGTTTGCCCGCATTGCCTGATTTGATTTTTTTATCTATATCTTTTGCTCTATTACGAGCCTCATTATTATAAACCTCAACAAAAGCATTTAGGTGTTTATACTCTTCTATTTTAGCAAGAAATGTATTTGTGATATCTAAACAAGTAGTGTTGTTCTTGGCAATAGCTTCTTGTACTTCAATAAAAGATCTAAATGTACTCAAATTTTTTTTTTTAGTCATCTAAGTCCTTTTCGACTTCCTTTTTCCCTTTCTTAAATTCACTAATTCCTCTGCCTAGCCCTTTCATTAGTTCAGGTATTTTTTTACCTCCAAAAAGTAATAAAACAACGATCGCGATAAGTACCCACTCCATTCCGCCAGGAATTGCTAGTAATATTAATGTTTGCATAATTCTAATTTATTATAGTGTAGGCAAATTTATAGAATTTGTTTTAAAAACCAGTTATTAACCATTTAGATGGGTCTTTTTTATTGTACCCTTGCCAAATTTCAAAATGTAATTCTGTTGTGCCTTCTTGTTCTTGAGTATAAACAACACCTATTGTTTCGTTTAACAAAACCTCTTCCCCTTGTTTAACCAAAACATGCTTCAATCCTGAATAAACTGTAAAATATTCTCCGTGATTAATTAGAACAGATTTTCCTTTTCCTTTTATTAAAAATATTCTACTAACAACACCGTCAAAAATAGCTCTAACCTTTGAATTTTTTTCAGTAGCAATGTCTATGCCGTTGTTATATGTTTCAACACCTGTGAAAATACCATGCTTTTGTTTTCCAAAACCCTTCACAATCATCCCTTTAGATGTTGGCCAAGGAAGCTTCCCTTTGTTGTTTTGAAATTCTTTTGATAGTTTTAACGCTTCTGGTGTAAGCATATAGCCGTTTTTATCATCTTTTTCTCTAGCAGATTTGATTTCGTTTTCGATTATCTTTCTGATTTTTAATTCTAGCTCCCTTGCTGCGATTTCTTGTTTTTCAATTTTTTTTCTGTATTCTGATTCTGATGCTATTAACTTTTTAACTACATTGTTTTGATCTCTCTTAGCTTTGGCAATATTTTTCGCTTCTAATATTTCTCTAACCCTTAAATCATTCTTTAGCTTTAAATCTTCTTTTAAGTCGCTCTTAAGTTCTAATAATTTATTCTTTCTTTCTAGAAGTTCTAACTTAGTATTTGAAACTTTTATTTTTTGCTTTTTTCTAAAGTCTGCATTCTGCTTTAAATAAATTGTTCTCTTATATGCTTGGCTAAGGCTATTAGAAGAAAAAATTAAAACCCACATATCGATATTATTTCTTTTTTTATATGAAGATGCTATCATTCTTTCATAGTCTTCAATTAGTAATTTTAAAGCACTTTCTTGCTTATTGATTTCTAACGCTAAGGAGGCTATATTTTGTTCAATTTTTTTAATACGTCCAACTAAAAAAGCAGACTCAAGCTTTAGTGTTTCTAATAACCTTTCCTTGTTCTTAATTTGTTTATCTAAAACCCGTATGTGTGCTACAGATTTCTCTTGATTAGAGTTGTTTTGGTCTAATAATTTTTGTGTAAATTGTATTTCTTGCTCTATGTTTATCTTTTGCTGTTTTAGGTCCTCTTTATTTTGAGGTGAAACATAATTTGTAAAGAAAATCATTAAAACAAAAAATAAACTAATCCTCGATTTTGGCATATGATTTGGGTATGTTAAAAACTATTTTTTGTTTCTTATCAAGCTGATGTTTAATGTACTTGATGCTTATTCTTTTATCTAGACCTGATGAAAGCTGAATTTTATGTGGGATTTTTATGTTTTCTAAATAATCGTATTTGACTTCGATTAAATTATTTTCATACTGATATATAATTTTTATTGGCTTATATAGGTTTGTGTCTATAAAATATTTTCTGTTTTTTATTAACAGTGAAAAACTGTCTTTATTGACATAATCTTCGCTACCGACTGTTATATCGCCTATTAATAAGTCCTGAATATCATTATAGTTTAGATTAGCATTAATAAAGTCATTAACAAAATTTATTGGTTTAACATAATACGATTTTTTTATATGATTAACAAAATATAACGAGTCATGATTTAACATAATTCTAAATAGTTCAATACCAAATGGGGCGCTGACAGAAGCCCATATTATGCTATCTCTCTTAATCTTCATAACAGTATTAAAAGCTATTGATTCTGTATTTTGTTGATTAGCATTAACTCTTCCTTTTATTCTAATCCAGTTAAACTGGTTGTTTTCTGAGTTTATCTTATTAATCAAATCTATTGGTGTAGTGTAAGTTTGATAATCTTTATCCTTAATATTATTTTTTTTAATTACACAAGAGGTAATTGTTAAAACAAAAATCCAGAAAAAACATCTTTTATTCATATAGTTTTCTGTCTTCAATTTTCTTTTTTAGTAATTTAGATCCTTCCCCTATTTTACTGGCTCTTATCCACTCCTCCAAAGCTCTATCAATATCGCCTAACATGTATAAAATATCCCCAAGGTGTTCAATAATAACAGGGCTTTCCGAACCTCCGTTTTCAATAGCTTTATCAATCCATATTTTAGCATTAACAAAGTCTTTCATTTGGTATAATATCCAAGCATATGTGTCTTGATATGTGCTGTTATTTTGCTCCTTTGAATTACATAGCGAAGACATTTGTTTTGCTTTCTCTAGATTTTCTTTTCTTAAAGAAAGATAATATGAATAATTATTTAATACTAAAAGATTTTCTGCATCTATGGCTAATGCTTTTTCATAGTGCTCGTCAGATTTTTTATACTCTTTTAATGAAAAATATAAATCCCCTAAAGCTGAGTAAAACTCTAGTAACAAAGCATCATTTCCAAAAACAAACTCGAGGCCCATTTCTAAAGACAAAACAGCTTCTTTATTATTTTTAAATTTTCTATTTGCTATTCCGTTGAAATAATATATCACCGGATCCGTACTAAAATAACTTAGCGCCTCTTGACTTAAGACAAGTATTTCATCAAAGTTGTTTTCTTCAGCGTATATAAACAGCAATTGACTCCACACTTCCTTGATTCTTTTATTTTTTTCTAAAACAATAATATATTGTTCTTTAGCCTTACTGTATTGTTTGTCGAAATACAAAAGGTCTGCATAAATTAAATATGGCTGATAACTATTTGGATGAGTTTGTACTAAAAGTTTTGATAAAATAAAAGCCTGATCTAAAATAGTATCATTAAGGTCTATTATTTGAAAATAAGAAACCAGTATCTGCGACTTTATCTCAACACCAAGCTTAGGGCTTTTAAATGCCAGCATTAGCTCTTCAAACGATTTCGTGTTATTGCCGTTCTGTCGATAATAATCTGCTAATGTTAAATGAACTCTTCCGTTTTCAGGCTCTAAAAACGAAATTTTTTTAAAAATTTTAAAAGCGGACTCTTTTTCATTATTTAATAAATGTAATTCTGACAACAACTCTAAAACCTCTATGTCTTGGGGATTTCTTTCAAGTATAGATAAAAGCTCTTTTTTTGCCTTTTCTTTTTTTGAAGACTGCATGTATAACTTATACTTTTGTAATGAAATTGGTTTTGAAAAACCTAGTTTTTTTTCTAACGAGTCATATATGTAAATAGCTTTAGTAAGATTGTTGTCGTATATATAGGCCTCTGCTATTGCATAATAATATTCAACATTATCATTTGTTATCTCTATAAGTTTCTTGTATTGCAATACGGCGTTTTTATAATCTTTTTTTTGCATTAAGATTTCAGCATATAAAACAATATACCACTGGTTATTAGCTTCTAAATTTATTGCCTTTTTAATATTTATTTCGGCTAGCTCCGCTTCTTTTTTATGCTTATGAATTTTCGCTAATTCATAAAATGCACTTGATTCTTTTTCATTTAAATCTATACAGCTTTTTAACTCTTTTTCAGCCTTATCATAATCTTCTAGTGCTTTGTGTTTTATAGCTGAGAAAAAATGCGTATGGTATTTTAGCCTTTCTTTTTCTCGGTCTTTTGATTTTATTTTTTTCTTTGTTTTTTCTTGTGGATAAAAAGATTTCCACTGGCAAAAAGAATTATGACTACTTAAAATCATAATAAAAACAATTACACTTTTTTTCATAATTTAAATTTGTTCAGAAAAATCACCGATACTAACTTCCTTTGTTTCCTTTTGACCCGTGTATAAAACATGACTTCCAATCATAGAATTAACTAAAATTGCATCTTTAATTGTTGTGTTTTGCTGTATAATTGTATTTTCAATTTCAGAACCTTCTATTAATGTTTCGGAACCAACAGAAACATATGGGCCCACCTTAGAATTGTTTATAATTACGTTGTCCCCAATAAAACATGGCTCATTAATTTCAGAGTTATTAATTTTTGCAGATTTTGAAATGTTTGAGCCCTTATTTATTAAAACGCTTTTATTTGTATTTACAGTTGCTTGTTTATTTCCGCAATCGAGCCACTCTGTAACGTTCCCTGTAACGAACTTTGTTCCCTTTTTTTTCATGTTTTCTAGTGCGTTTGTTAGCTGATATTCGCCCTTATCCTTAATATCATTATCTAATAAATATTGTAACTCACTACTTAAATATTGGCCATCTTTGAAATAATATATTCCTATAATAGCCAAATCTGATACAAATGTTTTTGGCTTTTCAACAAAGTCAGTTATTACATTGTCTTGATCTAATTTAACTACACCAAAAGCTGAAGGGTCTTCTATTTTGTGTACCCAAACAATGCCGTCCTGATTAGTGTCTAAAGAAAAATCAGCCCTAAACAAAGTGTCAGCAAACGCAATCACACAATTGCCGCATAAAGAATTTTGAGCACACAAAATAGCATGTGCAGTTCCAAGGGGACGCTCTTGATAGTATATTGTGCCTTTTGCTCCTAATGACTCCGCGATTAAAACTAATTGCCTCTCTACACCTTCTCCAAAATCACCAATAATGAATGCTATTTCTTCAACCTTTTGATTTGCTACACTTACAATATCTTCAACTAACCACTGGACAATTGGTTTTCCCGCAACAGGTATTAAAGGTTTAGGAACTGTTAAGGTGTGAGGCCTCAATCTAGATCCTCTTCCCGCCATAGGTATTATTATTTTCATATATTTATTGTTATTAAGTTTTTCCTGTACTACCGAATCCACCCCCACCTCTAACGGAATCTTCTAAAAAAGAAACTCTCTCTAATTTTACCTGTTCATGTTTAGATATTACAAGTTGAGCTATTCGTTCTCCACTATATATTACAAATTTATCGTGCGATAAATTAATTAATATTACTCCTATCTCGCCTCTATAATCAGAATCTATAGTTCCTGGTGAATTTAAAACAGTTATTCCATTTTTTAGAGCAAGACCGCTCCTTGGTCTTACCTGCGCTTCATATCCTATTGGCAAATGTATAAACAAGCCTGTCTTTACCAGCACTCTTTCTAATGGCTTAAGCACAATCTCGTCATCGATATTGGCCCTTATATCAAGGCCTGCTGATTGTGGAGTTGAATATTTTGGTAATTCATATTTTGATTTATTTACAATTTTTATTTTCATTTATAGCTATATCTTTTAAAATCATTTTTTTCTAAAAACAACACCAAAATAACAAAAAGTAATAATAATAAAACATTAAACCACATATTAATAAAGTAAGTACATAAATAAATTGATAACATGCTAATAAAATAAAGCCCTATTCTGCTTAAATTATAATTTATAGGAAAAAACCTTTTGCTTAAAAAATAAGAACATGTTGTCATAATTGAATAGCACGCTAATGTAGCCCAAGCACTGCCAACGAAACCAAAAAAAGGTATTAATATAATGTTCAATGTTATTGTTATTGTGGCGCCCAAAAAAGAAAGGCCGGCTCCATAAATTGTTTTATCTGTCAGCTTATACCATATTGCAAGATTATAATAAACTCCTAAAAAGAAATTTGCTAATAATAAAATTGAAACCACCGTAAAACCTCTCTGATCGTGATATTCAGGGCCTAAAAACATCTGAAAAAAATCATAAAATATAGTGACTGTTAAAAAAATAACTGACATCACCACAATGAAATATTTCATAACATCTGCATAAATGGCTTTATTATTTTTCGTTGCTTTTTGATTGAAAAAAAACGGCTCTGCAGCATATCTAAATGTTTGGATAAAAAGCGTCATAATTATTGAAAGCTTATAAAAAGCTCCGTACAAACCTATTTCATACATTGGGTTTTCAGAATCTAAAATATAACTTTTTAATAAAATTCTATCAATAACCTCATTAGTTATTCCCGCTAATCCTGCGAATAATAGAGGTAATGCATATACCATCATTTTCCTCCATAATTTCATGCTAAAAGCCAAACCAGCATCAAACATTTGTGGGAAAAGTAATATAATTGTTATTATGGAGCTTATCAAATTAGCAATAAATATATACTCTATTCCATACTTCAAATAAAGTATAAAATAAAGGTTTAATGAAATGTTAATTAGTATATTTAACACTCTAACTGTAGCAAACCTTAAAGCCTTATTCTCATTTCTCAATCGGGCAAATGAGATAGATGATACTGCATCTATTGCTATTATAATTGCCAGCCACTCTACATACTTGATGTTTTCGCTGTAGCCTAAAGATCCTGCAATCTCAACAGAAAAGGAATGTGTTATAATTATAAATATTGACGATGTTACAAATAAAGATATTAAGCTTGTACTATAAACAGTGGCTTTATCCTTTGGGGTTAAATCTTGATTAGAAACAAATCTAAAATAAGCGGTTTCTAAACCATACGTTAGTATTACAGCAAAAAAAGCAACATATGCATATAGTTCTGTAACAACACCATATTCCTCAGGTAAAAAAACCCGTGTATAAATCGGAACTAAAAGGTAGTTCAATAATCTACCTATAATACTACTTAATCCATAAGTTGCTGTCTGGCTTACTAATTTTCTAATTATATTCAAATCAAAATTTTGCTTTTCTTTTTTCTAAAAAGGCTTTTGTTCCCTCGACAAATTGATCTGTTTCAAAACATGATCCAAATTCATTTATCTCAACCGCATATCCATCAGTGCCATCAGTACAACCAGCATTTATAGATTTTATTGCCTTACTTATTGCCATTGGGGAATTGCTAATAATTCTTGACGCAATTTCTTTAGCTTTTGGCATTAACTCTTCTAATGAACAACTGTGATTAACTAAGCCCCAACTAACCGCTTTATTTGAGTCAATCACACTTGCAGTAGTTATCATTTCAATAGCTCTTCCCTTTCCTATTAGTTCTGTAAGTCTTTGGGTTCCTCCATAGCCAGGAATAACACCTAAAGAAACTTCAGGCAGCCCCATTTTGGCATTTTCGGATGCTATTCTTATATGACAAGACATTGCTAGTTCTAATCCGCCTCCTAGCGCAAAACCATTTATAGCGGCAATAGTTGGTTTTTCTAAATTTGACAACTTGTCGAACAAAAGCATTTGGCCTTCTCTTGCCAACTTTTTACCTTCTGACTTTGTAAAAGAAACGAACTCCTTTATGTCTGCACCGGCAACAAAAGCTTTATCTCCTGAGCCGGTTAAAATTATACACCTTATTGAAGGATTGCTATTAGAAATGCTTATTTCTTTGCTTAACTCAGATATTGTCTCTTTATTTAGTGCGTTTAGTTGCTTGGGCCTATTAATTGTTATTATATTTATTCCACCAGTAATAGTACTGATTATATTGTTGTATTTCATAATTAATATAGTTTTCTACAAATATAAATTATTCAAGTTATTTATAATCAAAAAACCCCCTTTCAATAGAAAGGGGGTCGCTATTATTATTTTATAAAACTAGCCTTTTAAAGCTTCAGCACCTCCAACAATTTCCAATATCTCTCCTGTGATTGCTGCTTGACGAGCCTTATTATATGTCAGTGTAAGTTCTTTTTTAAGCTCTGAGGCGTTGTCTGTTGCTTTATGCATTGCTGTCATTCTTGCGCCGTGCTCAGATGCATTTGAGTCCAGAATCGCTTTAAATAACTGTGTTTTTAATGATCTTGGTATTAGTTCTTCAACTATAGATTCTTGGCTAGGCTCAAATATATAATTAAACGGTCTTTCCTGTGCTTTTTCTTCGTTTTTTAATGGCAAAAAGTTTTCGCTCTTGACAATTTGTGTCGCAGCGTTTTTGAACTGGTTATATACCAAAACAACCTTGTCATATTTACCATCAACAAATTCTATCATTATTTTTTCCGCAATTTTACACGTTCCATCATATGTAATATCTGAAAGCAAATCATCATAAGTCCCCACCACATTAAAACTGTTTTTTGTAAAGTGCTCTGAAGATTTTTTTCCTATTGAAAGAATGCTAACATTTGTGTTTTTATATTCGTTCTTTATTAAGGCTTTTGCCTGCTTTATTATAAATGAGTTAAACCCTCCACATAAACCTCTGTTTGAAGTAATTGTAACTAAAAGAACACTGTTTAACTTTCTTTTTTTAGAATAAATATTATTCTCTGATGAGTCAATGCTTGAAATAAGGTTATTAAGTAGCTCGGTAAGCTTGTCTGAATAGGGCCTCATCTGCAAAATAGCATCTTGTGCTCTCTTTAGTTTCGCTGCCGAAACCATTTTCATTGCAGATGTTATCTGCATTGTTGATCCAACAGAAGAAATTCTGGCCCGTATTTCCTTTAGGTTTGCCATGTTTAATTTGTATATTTAGAAGATAGATCTGCTGAAAGCTTCTTCAAGGTGTTTTTTATTTCATCTGTTAATTTTCCTGCTGCTAATTCATCTAAAATATCTTGGTGCTTATCGTGTAAAAATGCTATAAACTCCTGCTCAAAATCTTTTATTTTATCAACAGGAACATCCATCAATAAACCGTTAGTTCCGCAATAAATTATTGCCGCTTGCTCTTCAACTCTTAATGGAGCGTATTGCCCCTGTTTTAAAATTTCAACATTTCGCTTTCCTTTCTCAATAACGGCATTCGTTGCAGCATCTAAGTCCGAACCAAATTTCGCAAATGCCTCAAGCTCTCTGTACTGTGCTTGATCTAGCTTTAGTGTTCCGGATATTTTTTTCATTGACTTAATCTGTGCTGATCCACCAACCCTTGACACAGAAATTCCGACATTTATGGCTGGTCTTACTCCTGATAAAAATAAATTAGATTCTAAGAAAATTTGACCGTCAGTAATTGAAATCACATTTGTTGGTATGTATGCAGAAACATCACCAGCTTGTGTTTCTATAATTGGTAGAGCTGTTAAAGATCCTCCTCCCTTAACAATCCCCTTTAATGATTCTGGCAAGTCATTCATTTGAGAAGCGATAACGTCATCTGCTATTACTTTTGCTGCTCTTTCCAAAAGTCTAGAGTGGAGGTAAAAAACATCTCCAGGATATGCCTCTCTACCGGGCGGTCTTCTTAGTAGTAAAGAAACCTCTCTGTATGCTACAGCTTGCTTTGAAAGGTCATCATAAACTATTAGTGCTGGTCTACCTGTGTCTCTAAAAAACTCACCAACTGCGGCCCCCGCTAATGGTGCGTAAAACTGCATTGGCGCTGGGTCAGATGCGCTGGCTGAAACAATAACCGTGTATGCTAGCGCACCCGCTTTTTCTAAAGTATCCACAAGTGCTGCCACAGTAGATGCTTTTTGACCGACTGCAACATAAATACAGTATACTGGCTCTCCCTTGTCGTAAAACTCTTTTTGATTAATAATTGTGTCTATTGCAACAGCTGTTTTACCTGTTTGTCTATCGCCAATTATCAGCTCTCTCTGACCTCTTCCTATTGGTATCATTGCGTCAACCGCCTTGATACCTGTTTGTAAAGGCTCGTCAACAGGCTGTCTATATATAACTCCTGGTGCCTTTCTTTCAATTGGCATCTCATATGTTTCTCCATTAATCGGCCCTTTGCCGTCAATTGGCTCTCCTAATGCATCAACAACCCTACCGCACATGCCCTCGCCAATATTAATAGAGGCTATTCGATTAGTTCTTTTTACAGTATCTCCCTCTTTTATTCCTTTTGATGGGCCTAAAAGAACAACCCCCACATTGTCCTCTTCTAAATTAAGCACTATAGCTTGTATTCCGTTTTCAAACTCAACAAGCTCTCCAGACTGAACATTGGTAAGCCCATAAATTCTTGCTATTCCGTCTCCAACCTGTAAGACGGTGCCGACTTCCTTTAATTCTGACTCAGACTTAAAGCCTGATAGTTCGTCTCTTAATATTGCTGATACCTCAGCTGGATTTAATTCTGCCATTTTTATATATCTTTATTATGATTTTTATGTAAACTGTTTTCTTATTTTTTTGATTTTATTAGAAATACTTGCATCTATTTGTTTGTCTCCAATATTAATTATTACCCCCCCAATTATTTCTTCCTTTACTACCTCTTCAATCTCAACGGTGATATTATTTGTTCTTTGAATAAGCTTTGTTATTTCTCTTTTAGTTTCTTCACTTAATGAGGTTGCAGAAACAACAGTAGCTGTAGATATGTTGTTGTGCTTTTTATAAAAAGAAATGAATTTAGTTGCTATTACTGAAAGAAGCGATTCTCTTTTATTAGTAGCAACCGAACATATAAAGGTAAGTGTTGCCTTGTTTAGCTTGCCTGTAAAAATTTTTTTGAAAACATCTATCTTTCGTTCGGTATTAACTATCGGTGTTTTTAAGAGCATTAAAAAGTCCTTATTTTTCTCACAAAGCTCTTTTAATGAGTTCATGTCATTATATGCCTCTTTTAGAATATTTTCTTCAACAGAAAATTGATAAAAAGCTTTTGCGTATCTTGTTGTTGCTCTTGAATTTTTCATTATTTACTAAAGTCTGTTTTTTCAATTAATGAATTAACTAGCGCCTCCTGTTCTTTCTTGTTTGACAATTCTTTTTTGAGTATTGTTTCTGCAATATCAATAGATAGTTCTGAAACTGTGTTTTTAAGGCTGTTTAAGGCCTTTGTTTTTTCGTTTTGAATCTGTTCCTTGGCAAGACTTATAGTGTTGTTTGCCTCTATAGCAGCTTCATTTTTTGCCTCATTAATAATCTTTTCTTTCATTTCTCTTGCTTCCTTTAAAAGAGAGTCTCTCTGTTGTTTTGCTTCTTTTAAAATTCTTTCGTTGTCTGCATTTAAAGATTGCATTTCCTGCTTAGCCTTTTCAGCAGAGTCTATAGCTTGCTTTATCCCCTCTTCTCTTTCTTCTATCGATGCTAGAATAGGCTTCCAAGCAAACTTTCTAAGAAAAATTACTAGAATTATAAATAATAATGTGTGCCAAAAAAATAGGCCCAACGAAAAGTCAGTTATAAGTTTTTCCATTTCTTTTATTTTAAAGTTTTAAATATCCAAAACTATAAGCAACCCTTATAGCTTTGGATTTTTTAAGAGAGCTAGTTTATAGAGCAAATAACGCTGCAAAACCAATACCCTCAATAAGTGCTGCCGCGATAAGCATTACGGTTTGTATTTTACCGGTAAGTTCTGGTTGTCTCGCCATTGCCTCCAATGCTGAGCCACCTATTCTTCCGATACCAATACCCGCGCCTATAACAACAAGGCCTCCACCTACGATTGCTGGAATTTCCATAATTAATTAATTTAAATTAAACATTCTAGTTACTATTTTTTTAATGATCATGCTCTTCTACCGCTGCTCCAAAATATAATGCTGAAAGCATAGTAAATATATATGCCTGAAGAACACAAACTAATAACTCAAGCAGACATAAAGCAAAAGCAAGAGCAAAAGACAAAGTGCCCCCTATCCAATTTTGAAATATAAATATTAGACCCAAAATACTCATCAACACCACGTGTCCTGCCGTCATATTAGCATACAAACGAATCATTAAAGAAAAGGGCTTGATAAAAGTGCCTAAAAGCTCTATAGGAGCTAAAATTATTTTCATCGGCGCCGGTACTCCAGGCATCCAGAATATATGTTTCCAGTAATGCTTGTTTGCTGTGAACGTAGTAATGATATATGTAAGTATTGCTAATGAAGCTGTAACAGCAATATTATTTGTTACATTAGAGCCTATTGGTGTTAGCCCGAACAAGTTGACAAACCATACGAAGAAAAATACTGTAAGTAAAAAGCTCATATATCTCTTGTAATGCCTTTCCCCGATGTTTGGTCTTGCTATTTCATCCCTTATATAAATGACTATCGGCTCTAAAAGTCGGCCAATACCGCTGGGTATAGATTGTCTTTTGTAGCTTTTAGCCATATTAACAAAAATAATTGTCATCAAAAGTATCCCAAACAATATCAAAACAACGTTTTTTGTTATAGAAAAGTCAATTATTTTAATCGGTTTTCCAGTAAGTGACGTTGCCTTGATTTTTTCCGACTTTTCATCAATTTTGTAAACTGTATTGTTGAATGTATATGAAACCTTCTTATTTTTATCATTATAGAACCTTGAGGATAAAAAAACATCTATTACACCGCTATTGTATATAATTACAGGAAGAGGAAAAGAAACATATTTTTTCTTTCCTTCTTTTTTAAAGTAAAATATTTTAAATGAATGAAGATCTTTTAGGTGGTGGTCTTTGAAAGCCTTATATTCAACCCTAACATCTTTTTTATTTGTTTCTTTTGAGTAAAGAGAGCACACAGAAACAGCCAGAAAAATAATTGTGATTAAAAGTGGCTTTATCCTCATTTTGATTTATTAGTTTAAAACTTTTGCAATATTAGATATTTATTGAAAAATATAACATATGTTTTTCCAACTATTTTTTAAAAATTTTATTTGTTTCGTTGCTTGTGTTAACAAGATAAATTAATGTTGCTGTTTCTATTACAAGTGTAAAAAAATACGGCAAAAAAAATGCTATTAACAAAACCTTGTCAAGCTGATCGCCACCTTTTTTATATTCGGGATATATCACTAAGAAAAAGACCAAAAACTTTATTGTTGTCCCCAGAAAAAAATAAAATGCAATGTAATCCTTATGTCTTTTCTGAAATATAAGCACTAATGTGACAACAACACAAGCTATTAACGCGTTGTATAAATATGATTCTGTCAACAAAAAGGTGTTGTAAAATTTTTGATGTAAAAAAAAAGAGGGTGCCAATATGCTAATTAACAAAACATAAAAGCCTATTATTTGCTTAGTCATTGTTTAGTTTTTTTGCTCCTTTTAATAATATGTAAAATGTTGCTAAAAAACCCAGCATAACAAAAGTTGTTGTGAAATAGTCTTTTTCCAAACCCAGCTTAAGGTCTATTGTTTTACCTAAATATGAGCACACATATATTGTTGCGCCCATTTGAAAAACAAGCGCTGTTAACGCAGCGTATTTGTTAAGCTGTTTTTGTCTTTTTTTCTGTTTTTGCAGGCTCATTTAAGTCTTTAATAACAGCGCCCATACTGCAAGAGCCTGTAAAGCTAGCCCCAGGCTCAATTGACAATTTATTTGTTATAATGTCTCCTGATAATTTAGCGGTTGTTTTTAGTGATAGTAGTTTTGAAACTGTAATTTTTGCCTTAATAGTTCCTGAGATGTCTGCATCGCCACAAACTACGTCTCCTTCTATAACGCCTTGTCTTCCTAAAACAACCTTTCCTTCAGTGGAAACAGACCCCTTGAGTGTGCCGTCTACTCTTATGTCTGATTGTGAAATAACGTCTCCCGTAATCGTTGTTCCAGATCCTATTATATTTACAGATGCTGTTGTTTCTGTTTTTTTCATTGTTTCCGTGTTGTTTGTAAACATAACTTTTAATGATTTTTATTTAACAAAAGTACAAATTATTAAATAAATATTATTTTTCTTCTAAGTAATTCTTTAGAAAAAAGCTATAGTAGCCCTCAGCGTCATTATCCTTGTAAAAGCTTTTAAAGTTTTCTGAAGTTATAAGCATGATTTTGTGGTCTGTTTTTTGCAACTCTTTAGAAATGTCTTGGTTTTGTTGAAACAAGTAATAATATTCCATTGCATCTTTAGCGTTTTCAAAATATTTTATCATAATAATATGATGGTCTTTACCTAACAGTAGTGCGCTAATTTCGAAAACAGCATCAGTTATTTCTTTTGTGTTAAAATCAGACACAACAGTTTTTAAATATGTTATGTCAGAATTTTTTGGCACAAGAACCAAAAGCATATGCTGATCTCCACTTCTATATAAATACGAAGATCCCAACAGCGCCATTTCATTTGCCTTTTGCATTTGAGAGGGGTCTTTTAACAATGATAGTATCTCTTGTGAAAATGTCGCTATTTCGTCCTCTTCTAGCGATAGTTTTGTTAAAATTTTGGTGGCTGCAGTATTATTTTTTAGTTGAATTAGTGATAGCGCCCTAATTAATTGTTTTTTATTTTTAAGATAGTCATTAGTTATGATTTTGGTCATTTCTGTAACACTTTCATACATGCCTTTTGTATACAACAAAACTATTTCGCTATACTCCTGTTCGTTTTGTGAGTCCTTTTGTTGTAGTGCAGAAAGGTAGTTAGAGTTATTAAGCAATTTCGAATAAATGCTTTTAGGATATGTTTGGGTTAATTTATCTTTTGTTTGCTTTTGTTTTATAGTGTCTTTTTTGTATTTGTAATTGTGGTGCATTTCGTAAAGGGCTAGTGGAGCCGCACTTTTATCATCGGAGAATCTGTCAATTATTGATTGATAGCACTCATTACTTTTTTTCGTTTTTTTCAGCTCATCAAAATATATGTCTCCCAGCTCAAAAAGCGATGTTTTTATTATTGTGTTGGATGCTAAAATTGACTCTGGTGTTGTAGGTATTTTTTCCAAATAGTAGCTTGGGTTGTTTTTGTCTTCTGTTAAGGTTATAGAGTCTGTTTTAATTGTGTCTATAGCTAAGTCTACAGCCTCGCTTTTATTTTTTCTTCGCCAATCATCTTCAAGTTTTCTTTTTCCCCACTTCTTTTTAAATTCCGAAAAACCAAAACTTAAAGCGGCCGGGTTATAAAAATACCATTTTCCTCCTGACGTTTTGTTAGAAAATTGATCTTGCATTCCCCTGTTATTATATGACAATTGAGTTTGCGACCGTTTGTTTTCTGCAAGCTCCTTTTCTTGTTCTTTTTTACTTGCAATAATGTTATTAATTATTGTTTTTTGCTTTTCCAGAGGCATTTTAGATAGCTTTTGCAAGCTGTCCTGTAGGTTTATTGTTTGTATATGGCCAACTAAATCTGAAATTATGTCTCTCTTGTTTTTTGTTTCTTCATACAACCTAAAGTCTGTGTTCATATAAAAAATAGTACTGTCTAAGTACTGTTTTGCACTTTGATAATTTTCTTGATTGTAATATATGTTGGAAAGCTTCAAAAAAGAAAGGGCCTTTTGGGAGGTTTCCTCTGCACTGTTAAGGGTTGATTGTATTAAATTGCTTATTGCAGCAGATGTGTCTTTATTGTTTATGTCCATCTGAGCAAGCGTATAATAAATTCTGTCTAAATAATCGTTGTTTTTTTCGTCCTTTAACATTTTTAGCAGCTCTTTTTTTATTTTTTGTTGATCTCCGTCGCTTGCTTTTAAGGAAATTGCTATGTTCATTTTTGCATTAAATGCCATTTCATATTCTGAGGTGGCCTTTAATACCTGTTTGTAATATTTCTTTGATTGTTCAAAGTTGTTTATTTGCTGATAAATTTGAGCTAGTATGTATTGTTGTCTGGATTTGTGTGTTTTTCTTTTGGTTTGCTCTAAATATTTAACTAAGTGATTTGTAGCTTGTGGGTTGTTTTTTGTTTTTAAATAATAGTCGGCAGCGACAAGATTGCGTTGCGCGTCTTGTTTTTTTGTAACGTTTTCTATACTTAAAAGCTCATCAAGCTGGACCCTAGCAGATGAGTAGTCCTGGTCTTCTAAATAGCTTCTAACAAGCCAGCAAGAAGCTTCAAAAATCATTTTTTCTTCAGTATACTCGTCTTTTATGAAATTAAATGTTTTTGTTGCCTCTTCAAAATCGCCTTTATAAAAGTAGCTTTTGCCCACAAGTAAATAACTATCATCTATCCACTTACAGTACTCTTTTCCTTTTATGTTTATTGAATGACGCTGAATAACAAGAGAGCCCTTTTTAACCCCTTTATCCATAAAAGGATGTGCCTGCTTTTTTGTTTTTAGATTTTTTTCAGGAAAAACAGACAAAATTGTTGTATAATCATCTTTGTTTTTTTCATGTATTTTTTTTATACCCTTTTCGAGGCTTTGGCTTCCATTATAATATCCATTATACTTGGCGGTTGTGTTGTGATAAGCCCTGTGAAACCAGGTCTTCTTTTTTGTAGAGCATCCGGAAAAAAGAATAACTAAAACAGTTAGTTTTAATATATAATGAAAGCGGTTCACTGTTTGAAAACTTGTTTTTATTTAATTTATTTTATCAGTGTTAGTAATTTTTTCACAAATATGCCTATAATTTTATGATATTTGCAAAGATTATGGACGATAATAAAACAAGATTAAAATACAAAGACAAGTTAATGCAAAAATATCGACTTGTTATTCTAAATAGCGAATCTTTTGAAGAAAAGGCTTCTGTTAATTTTTCTAGAATACGGTTTTATCTTTTTTTTGTTTTTTTAGTTTTGTTTTTTATGGTTTTTTCATTTCTAATAATAATATACACTCCTGTCAGCAACTATATTCCGGGAAAATCTTCTTCTGAGATACAAAAATCTTTAATTAATCTTTCTTTAAAGTCTGACTCTCTTGAAAACATTCTAAAAAACAGATCTATATATTTTGAAACTATTGAAAATATAATTTTAGGGAAGGAGCTTAAATCTCCTGTTGACTGCCTACAAATAAGCGAGTCTAAAAAACAAACCAATCTTGACTTTAACATCTCCAAAGAAGACTCTCTGCTTAGAGTCATTGTAGAAAGAGATAATAAAGGGTCTTTTATTGAAAGCGGTGTGGCGCAAAGCGATTATCTTACTTTTTTTTCTCCTATTTCTGGAATAATAAGTGATAAATACAGTAGTAAGTCTAAGCATTTTGGTATTGATTTGGTTGCAAAAGAAAACACTAGAGTTAGTAGCGTCTTGGATGGAGCGGTTATTGTTAGCACTTGGACTGCCGAAACAGGATATATTATCGTTATACAACATCAAAAAAACTTTATCTCAATATATAAACACAACTCCGTGCTATTAAAATCAGTTGGTGATTTTGTTAAGGCCGGTGATCATATTGCCATTATTGGAAACTCTGGAGAACTAACTTCTGGCCCTCATCTACATTTTGAGCTTTGGCATAATGGAGAGCCTGTTGATCCAGAAAACTATATTTCATTCTAAAGCATGTTAATAAAACCTTTCATCGCACGTTTATTCTCTAAATATATTGCTAGAAAAAATCTTCGCTGGATAAAAAACCCAGTGTTAGCTCAAAACACTATTTTTCAGACGTTAGTTAATACGGCAAAAGACACCTCGTTTGGAAAGGATCACGGCTTTGAAAAAATTACCTCATACGATATCTGGAAAAAAAACGTACCCATTAGAAATTACGAAGGTGTTAAAAAATACATTGACAGAATTGTTTCAGGTGAAAAAAATGTTCTTTGGCCTGGTAAACCTCTGTATTTTTCAAAAACATCTGGTACAACTTCCGGGGCAAAATATATACCTATAACTAAAGCGTCAATGCCAAATCACATTCGGGCGGCTAGAGACGCTATACTGTGTTATATTTTTGAAACAAAAAACACATCAATAATTAACGGAAAAATGATTTTTTTACAAGGTAGCCCTAAGCTATATAAGACTGGTGGAATATTGACCGGGCGTCTATCTGGTATTGTAGCACATCATATTCCTTTTTATTTAAAAAGAAATAGGCTTCCTTCGTTTCGAGTTAATTGTATTTCTGATTGGGAACAAAAAGTAGACGCTATAGTTGAAGAAACAATAAACCAAAACATGACAGTAATAGGGGGTATACCTCCTTGGGTTAAAATGTATTTCGAAAAATTACAAAAAAAAACAAATTGTGTTATAAAAGATATTTTTAAAAACTTTGAGGTTTTTATTTATGGGGGCGTTAATTTTGAGCCATACAAAAACTCATTTGAAAGGTTGATAGGAAAAAAAATTAGTGGCATAGAGTTTTATCCTGCATCTGAAGGTTTTATTGCATATCAAGACTCTCAAGAGGCAGACGGCCTTTTGCTTTGTGTAGATCACGGTATTTTCTACGAATTTATTCCCTCGGACGAGTTTTTTAACAAAATCCCTTCTAGAATTTGTTTGGCAGACGTCGAGCTTAACAAAGACTATGTTCTGATTTTAAATACCAACGCCGGTTTGTGGGGTTATAACATTGGAGATACGGTTAGGTTTGTTTCTAAAGACCCTTACAGAATTTTAGTAACTGGCAGAATTTCTCACTTTACATCAGCATTTGGCGAGCATGTTATTGCTCAAGAGGTAGAAAAAAGCCTTGTGAAAACAATCAAAAAACACAACGCTGTAGTCGTTGATTTTCATGTGGCGCCTCAAGTTAACCCCTTTAAAGGGCTGCCATTCCACGAGTGGTTTATAGAGTTTGATTCTCCACCAAAAAACATATCTTTGTTTGAAAACAGTCTTGATTTGGCTCTTCAAAACCTAAACACGTATTACAAAGATTTGGTTTCAGGTGGGGTCTTGGGTAAATTAAAAATTACTCGTGTTAGAAAAAACGGGTTTATTGAATACATGAAGTCTGTTGGAAAGCTGGGGGGGCAAAATAAAACACCGAGACTATCAAATAATAGAAGCGTTGCTGAAAAACTAAATAAATTTAAATGACAACAAAAAAACAAAACATAGCCATTCTTGGGTCAACAGGATCAATTGGCACACAAGCGCTAGACGTAATATTAAACCACCCCAACATGTTTAATGTTTCTGTATTAACAGCTAACAGAAATAGTGATTTGCTAATTAAACAAGCCATAAAGTTTAAGCCGGCCCGCGTAGTTATTGTTGATGAATCAAAATTTACTGAGGTGAAAGAGGGGTTAAAAAACTATAAAATTTCTGTTTTGTCTGGAAGAAAACCACTGGCTGAAGTAGTAAAAAAAGATGATATCGACATTGTTCTTACTGCCTTGGTTGGTTACTCAGGACTTCTTCCAACTATAAGCGCAATAAAAGCAAAAAAAACAATTGCTTTAGCCAACAAAGAAACGCTGGTGGTTGCTGGAGAGCTAATTAATCGTCTTTGTCAACAACACAAATCAAAAATTATTCCTGTTGACTCAGAACACTCAGCGATATTTCAGTGTTTAACTGGTGAACAAAAAAATCCAATAGAAAAAATTTATTTAACCGCTTCTGGCGGACCTTTTTTAGGGCGATCTAGATCTGAGCTTTTAAACGTTTGCAAAAAAGAGGCCCTGAAACACCCAAACTGGGAAATGGGTGCAAAAATCACTATTGACAGTGCTAGCCTTATGAACAAGGGTTTAGAAGTTATCGAAGCTAAGTGGTTATTTAATTTACAAAAGGACCAAATTGAAGTTGTTGTTCACCCTCAGTCCATTATTCATTCTGCAATTCAATTTGAAGACGGCTCAATAAAAGCACAGCTTGGCCTTCCCGACATGAAACTACCAATACAATATGCTCTTGCATATCCAAAAAGAATAAAAAATCATTTTCCCAGATTCAGTTTTTTTGACTACCCAAACTTAACGTTTGAAAAGCCCGATTTAAATACGTTTAGAAACCTATCTCTCTCTTACCATGCTCTAAACAGGGGGGGCAACATGCCTTGTGTGCTAAATGCCGCTAACGAAATAGCAGTAGAATTTTTCTTAAAAGAAAAAATAGGTTTTTTAAATATGTCTGATTTGATTGCTGATTGCATGGAAAAAATTACTTTTGTAAAAAATCCTTCTGTTGAAGATTATATAGAAACGAACAAGGAAACAAGAATTTTAGCTAAAAATCTAGTTTAAATGGATATTTTAATACAAGCATCTCAGTTATTACTAAGCCTATCAATTTTAATTGTTTTACACGAGTTGGGTCATTTCATACCTGCAAAAATATTTAAGACTAGGGTTGAAAAGTTTTATTTGTTTTTTGACCCCTGGTTTTCTCTTTTTAAGAAAAAAATTAACGGTACTGAATATGGTGTCGGGTGGCTTCCTTTAGGTGGGTATGTTAAAATTTCAGGAATGATTGATGAAAGCATGGACAAAGAACAAATGAAAAAAAGTCCAGAACCCTGGGAGTTCAGGTCAAAACCTGCTTGGCAAAGATTAATTATAATGATTGGTGGTGTTTTTGTTAATTTAGTTTTGGGTATTTTTATTTACTCTATGACCCTCTACTCTTACGGAGATAAATATTTACCAAACAAAAACATTAAAGACGGTTTGTGGTGTGTTGATGAGCTTGCAAACGAGCTTGGCTTTAAAAATGGTGATAAAGTTATTAGCGCTGACGGTATTTATGTTGAGCGATACTCTGATGTTTTAGAAAAAATTATTACATCTAAAGAGGTGGTAGTTGAAAGAGCTGGCAGTTTTTTAACTCTAGAAATGCCTGCCGACTTGATAGAAAGGTTTCTTGAAAATGAAAATAAGCTTATTCTTTTTCCAAGAATTCCGGTTGTTATTAACACTGTTTTGGAGGGCTCTAATGCAGAATTAGCGGGGCTAAAACAAAATGATATTGTTGTGGCTGTTAATGGGGCGCCTAGTATTTATTTTGATCAGTTTAAAGAACAGTTATTATCATATGCTAATCAAGAGGTTGAGTTAAAAATTAAACGTAACGGTGAAGAAAAAAAACTGATAGCAAAAGTCTCAAAAGAAGCTACCCTTGGTTTTTCTCCTTCTGCTCCAAATATAAATCAATTAGAGCGTCTTGGTGTGTATAAGCTAGCTTCTTTTAAATATGGTTTTTTAGCCTCTTTTCCTGCTGGATATAAAAAAGCAATTAAAAAGTTGAACAGCTATATAACACAGTTTAAAATGATTTTGTCTCCTAGCACTGGAGCCTACAAAGGAGTTGGTGGTTTTGGTGCTATTGGGTCGATGTTTCCGCCCTCATGGAATTGGGAGGTTTTTTGGAACTTAACTGCTTTTTTATCTTTGATGTTAGCATTTATGAACATCCTTCCTATACCTGCGCTAGATGGTGGTCACGTTATTTTCTTAATTTATGAAATTATTGTTGGGAAGCCGGCTCCTGAAAAAATTATGGAATACTCTCAGGCTGTTGGCATGATTCTTCTACTTTCTTTGTTAGTCTTTGCAAACGGAAATGATATAGCTAGATTATTTTAGTCATGGACAGCCTTAGCTCTTCAGTATTAATAATTCTTTTTTCTTCAACAATTATTATTTCATATTTTTTTAACATAATAGGCAGAAAGTCTGGAATACCCTCTGTTTTACTTTTAATAATATTAGGTTTTGGTATTAACCTGTTGTTGACTTTATTAGGCATTACAAAGCCAAACCTTCTTCCTGTTTTAGAAGTTTTGGGAGCTGTTGGTTTAGTGCTTATATTGTTAGAAGCCGCTCTAGATCTAAAAATTATAAAGAAGAAATTATTGCTGATTTTTAAATCCCTACTAGTATCCTTTATTGGTCTGGTTGGAACTGCTCTTGCTAGTGCTTATCTTCTTTTCTTTTTGCTTGAATCCCCAATTTTAAACAATCTGCTATATACAATTCCTATGTCTATTTTAAGCTCTGCCATTATCTTGCCTAGCATTAACGACTTAGAAAAGGATAAAAGGGAGTTTATGGTTTACGAAAGCACTTTTTCCGATATTTGGGGTATTATTGGTTTTTACAGTGTTTTAAGCGTATTGGGCTCTTCAGAAAATGTTGTCGCTGTTCAAAATGACATTTTTAATAACCTTCTAATTTCTTTTGTTTTTTCGATATTAATAAGCTATTTGCTAATTTTTATTTTTCAAAAAATCTCTAGCTCCGTTAAGCTTTTTCTTTTAATTTCTGTACTTCTCTTGCTCTATAGTTTAGGAAATATCTTTAACCTTTCTTCTCTTTTAATAATCTTAATTTTTGGCCTAGTTTTGAATAATTACCGTCTGTTTTTTTTTGGCATTTTAAAAAATCTCATTGATACTGAAAAGGTAGAAAAAGTTTTATCAGATGTGCGCTTAATTAGCGCAGAATCTGCTTTTGTTATGAGAACATTCTTTTTTATAATTTTTGGCTGGTCAGTTTCTTTAATCTCTATTTTTAATGTTAAAGTTGTTTTTATAGGCTTATGTCTTCTGGCCGTGATTTATCTTGTTAGGCTTGTTGTTCTTTTTGTTTTTAATGGCAGAAATATTTTTCCTCAGGTTTTTCTTGCCCCAAGAGGCCTAATCACTATCTTGTTGTTCTTTGCTATTCCAGATGAATTTAGTGGCGGGGATGACTTTGAGGGTGTTCTTTTGTTTGTAATATTGTCTAGTTGTTTAATAATGAGTTGGTCTCTAATCTCACACAAAAACAAGCATTCTAGAAGTGGAGACCAACAAAACGAAATAGAATCAAATGGTCAACGTGAGGATTAGATAATTTGTATTGTTCTTTTCTACTTTTTTTAACTTCTTTTTATAGTTTTGTTTTATATTAAATATACTAATTATGATAAACATATCAAACTCTCTTAATAAACTTGGAGTTAATAAAAAAAACGCCGGATCATCAACAGGTACAACCTCTTTTGATAGTGGGGAGAACATAGATTCTTTCTCTCCAGTAGATGGTTCTTTAATTGGTTCTGTTTCACAAACTACTGAAGAAGAATATGAAAAAATTATGCAATCTGCTATTTCTGCATTTAAGTTTTGGAGAAAAAAACCAGCTCCATATAGAGGAGATATTGTCCGTCAATATGGCGAAAAGCTTCGCAAGTATAAGCAGCCACTAGGTGAGCTAGTTTCATATGAAATGGGGAAATCGTTACAAGAAGGGCTTGGAGAGGTTCAAGAAATGATTGATATCTGTGATTTTGCCGTTGGGCTTTCTCGTCAGCTTCATGGCCTAACAATGCATTCGGAAAGACCAGGTCACAGAATGTATGAACAATACCATCCTTTAGGTGTTGTTGGTATTATATCGGCCTTCAATTTTCCTGTTGCTGTTTGGAACTGGAATACTGCATTAGCTTGGATTTGTGGAGATACTTGTGTTTGGAAGGCTTCTGAAAAAGCTCCTCTTTGTGCTGTTGCTTGTCAAAACATATGGAGCGAAGTAGCAAAAGAAAACGATTTACCAGAAGGGATTTCTTGTATTGTAAACGGTGATTTTAGAGTTGGTGAAATGATTACTAATGACGATCGTATTCCTCTTGTGTCAGCAACAGGCTCAACAAGAATGGGAAGGATTGTTGGCGCAACTGTTGCTAAAAGGTTTGGTAAATCATTATTAGAGCTTGGGGGAAATAATGCAATTATAATAACCCCTGATGCAGACTTAGAAATTACTATTGTTGGAGCCCTATTTGGTGCAGTAGGCACTTGTGGTCAAAGATGTACCTCAACAAGACGCCTTATAATACACGAGTCTGTTTATGAAGAGGTAAAACAAAAATTAGCAGGAGCATATACTCAATTAAGTATTGGAAACCCTCTTGATGAAAAAAATCATGTTGGTCCCTTAATCGATAAAGATGCTGTAAATATGTATATTTCTGCTATAAAAAAAGCTAAAAAAGAAGGGGGTAATGTTTTAGTTGAAGGAGGTGTTTTAAGTGGTCCTGGTTATGAAAGTGGCTGTTATGTCAAGCCTGTAATCATTGAAGCAAAAAATAACTTTGATATTGTACAAGAAGAGACTTTTGCTCCAATACTATATATTATGAAATATTCTGGTCTTGAAGAGGCTATCGACATGCAAAATGGTGTAAAACAAGGTCTTTCTTCTGCTATTATGACAAATAATCTTCGTGAAGCAGAAAAATTCTTGTCTGCACAAGGAAGTGATTGCGGTATAGCAAACGTAAATATAGGTACATCGGGTGCTGAAATTGGAGGGGCTTTTGGCGGGGAAAAAGAAACAGGAGGAGGAAGGGAAAGTGGTTCTGACGCATGGAAGATATACATGAGAAGACAGACAAATACAATTAACTATACTTCTGAATTACCTTTAGCGCAAGGTATTAAGTTTGATATATAATTATCGGTTATTCTGCTGATGTTTAGTTTTATTAAAAAATAATAAAACTTAATTATTAAGCTTTGGTCTCTCGTCTCTATTTACAATCTCCCAAGCGGTTAAGAATATTAGTTTAGTTATCTTTTCTATTTTTTTAAAATCTATCTTTTCAATAGTATCTGTTGTTTTATGATAGTCTTCATGTACTCCGTTAAAATAGAATATAACAGGAATATTATTCTTAGCAAAATTATAATGATCAGATCTATAATAATATCTATTTGGTTCATCTTTTTCATTAAATCTATAATCTAGGTCTATACCTATATACATGTCATTAACTTTCTCGCTTATATCATGAAGATCCTGGCTTAATCTGTCTGAGCCTATTAAATATACATAGTCTGGAGATGTATGCCAATCATCAAGCCTTCCTATCATATCTATATTAAGGTTAGCAACTGTATTTTCTAATGGATAAACAGGATTATCTGTGTAGTACTTACTTCCCAAAAGTCCCTTCTCCTCACCTGAAACTGGCATTATCAATACTGATCTTCTTGGACCTTTTCCTTCTTTTTTTGCTATCATAAATGCCTCTGCAATCTCTAATAATGCAACCGTTCCAGAACCATCATCATCCGCACCATTAAAAATTAAAGAATCGTGCTTTCCTAAATGATCATAGTGTGCTGTTATTATTAAGAGCTCTTCTTTTAAGTCTGTTCCTTCAATATACCCCAACACATTTTCTCCTTTAACCATTTTTTTTACTCCAAAGATTTTTTTAATTATATCTACATCACAATCCTCACACTTACAAAGATGTCTATCTGATTGAACTTTAAACTTCTGATAATATTTTTTTCCTTTATATGGTGGTATTCCTATGTTTTTAAAATGATTCATTATGTAATTGGCTGCCATTTTCTGACCCGGCTTGCCAGTTTCCCTTCCTTCTAAAGAATCTGAAGCAAGAACTACAAGGTGTTTTTCTAAATCTACCTTATTTATAGTATTAGCATATTTTATATTATCCTGACACAAAACAGACAGAGGAAGTAAAATGAAGTATACCTTAATAAAAAAATTTTTCAATTTTTATATTTTTATTTTATTTACTCTTCTTTCGTGTCTTCCTCCTTCAAAATTGGTCGATAAAAATATATCTACTATATTTTTAATTTCGTTCCAAGAAAGATGTCTTGCTGGCATAGTAAGAATGTTTGCATCATTATGTAATCTTGCTTGTTCTGCAATATGTGTATTCCAACAAAGAGCAGCTCTAATTCCTTGGTGTTTATTAGCCGACATATTTATTCCATTTCCTGTTCCACAAAATTGAATTCCAATTTTATTTTCTTTTTTTTCAATACTTTGAGCTAACTGATGTGCAAAATCTGGATAATCTACACTGTCTAAAGAATTGCAACCAAAATCTTTAATTTCATGCTGATTACTAGATAAATATTCTTTTAATTTTTCCTTAAATTCAAAACCTGCATGATCACAAGCTAATCCTATTTTCATATTAACAGTATGTTTATTTCTTTTTATTTACATTATTAAATTAAATAATAATTTTTAACTTTTTTGATTGTTGTTTTGTTTATAAAATATCAATCCTTTTTTATTATTTTATTTTCTTTTTTAAATTTTATTTATAAGCTCTATCTATTTTAAAAAATCAATAATTTTTATTGTTTTTTTTTATTAATATTTTAATATACATATTAACCATATTTGCTTGTAAATATATATTTTTTATTAAAATTTTTATATTATTTCTATTATTAACAGTTAACTATTAATGTTTGTTAATTATGTAAATATTTGATTTTTAATGTTTAAATATTAACAATAAAAAAGTCAAATGTTAATTTTTATTTAATTTATAAAAATCAAAATTTTTATAAAAAAAGATATTATAAATATTAACATATATAATACATAACTATAATTTTTTTATTTAAAAAAAATAATTTTATATATATAACAACTGTTTATTTTGTTGCTTTATATTATATTTAAAATTGACTAATTTTTTTTATACTTTTATGATCTCACTTTTTTAAATAATGAAAAAAAATATTATAATATTTATTAGTATTCTTTTTGTAAATAATTTAAATGCTCAAATATTTAATTATTGTGATTCAACTTATCAATTACAAATAATTAATCAAACATCTACTGAAGCTACTTTAACTATAAATAATATAAGTTTAAATTCAAATTATTTTTATACTTTCTTTGATAATCAAGGAAATTGTATTGGAGGAACAACAACTTCACAAAACCCAGAAAATATTTGTGTATTAGGTCAATCTATTTTAGATACAACAATACTATGGTTATCTATAAATGATTCAATTCCTGGTTATTCTTGCTTTGTAGTTGACACTCTATTTTTTAACAATTCTTATTGGCAATTCTCTAGTAGTAATATAACATGTTTGGATAGTTCGTTAATAGATACAATGGCTATTTGTTTTTTTATATATGATCCTGTTTGTGATGTGATGGTGTAACATATAGTAATGATTGTATTGCTGAAAATTATGGTGGTGTTACAAGTTGGATACAAGGAGTATGTACAGGTGTTTATGGTTGTACAGATACAATAGCATGTAACTATGATTCAAGTGCAACAATAGATGATGGTTCATGTATAATTATGAGTTTATGGACCGGAATAACAAATGTTTCTTGTAATAATAATAATGATGGAATAATTGATGTTAATGTTATAGGAGGAACAACTCCATATACTTTTATTTTAGATAGTAATATAATTCAAAACAATAGTAGTTTTATAAATTTAGCTCAGGGTAATTACATAATTGAGGTTATAGATTCTTCAGGATGTAAAAAAAGTATAACAGCAACAATAAATACGACAGGATCAAATAATTATGATAGTCATCATTTAGCATGTGATAGTTTTTTTGTTGGAGGATCATATGAATATATTTCAGGAACAAATACCATTACTTATATAGCAACAAATGGTTGTGATAGTATTGTTAATTTAAATTTAACAATTAATATATTATCAACAAATGAAATTAATAACTACAATAAAAAATTATTAAAGATTACTGATTTATTAGGCAAAAAAATATCAAACAGAAGAAATATACTACAGCTATATATATGAAGATGGAACTGTAGAAAAAAGAATAAAATTAGATTAAACCAAAATAAAATCTAGTTGTCTTTTTTCAAGATCGGCAGAAACAATTTTAATTTTAACCTTTTGTCCTATTTGATAGGTTTTTTTTGTTTGAAACCCTTCAAGGCATTGGTTTTTTTGGTTAAAAACAAAATAATCACCTTTCATACTACTAACTTTAACTAAACCTTCACACATATTTTCAGTTATTTCTACATAAATACCCCAATCTGTTACACTAGAAATAACGCCTGAATATATACTACCTATATTGTTTTTCAAAAATTTAACTTGCATATATTTTATTGATTCTCTTTCTGCGGAAGTTGCCTTTTTTTCTTGCTCTGAACAGTGATTACAGATAGAATCAAGAAGATCTTTTGATAAAAGTTTAGAGTCATTCGCAAAAGAATTCAGTATTCTGTGAACAATTAAGTCAGGATAACGCCTAATAGGAGATGTAAAATGAGAATAAAAATTAAAAGCAAGACCAAAATGACCAATGTTATTAGTGCTATAAATAGCTTTTGCCATACATCTAACAGCAAGAGTTTCAATAAGCAAAGCCTCTTCTTTGTTTTTAACACTTTCTAATAAAAAATTAATAGACTTTGATAGGTTTTTAGAGTTTAAGTCTAATTTATAACCAAGTTTTTTTACAATGTAAGAAAGCTCTTTTAGGCGATCATTATTTGGTTTGTCGTGAACTCGATATATAAAAGGAGGTTTACCTTTCTTATTTATAATATGTTTAGAAATGGTTTTGTTTGCTAATAACATAAATTCTTCAACAAGCTTGTTTGTACAAAGTGTTTTTTTTAAAATAACCTCGACAGGATTATTTTCAGAGTCTAAAACAAACTTCACCTCCCTACTTTCAAAACCTATAGAGCCAGACAGCATTCTTTTTTTTCTTAGTTTTTTTGCTGTTTTGTCAAGAAAAGACAACTCTTTACTAAAAAGACCTGATTTTTCTTCAATATGCTTTTGAGCAAGTTCATAAGTAAATCTAAAATCAGAATGAATTATAGTTTTTTTAATACTATAATCTAAAACTTCAGCACTATTGTTAATATCAAAAATAACAGAAAAAGAAAGCCTGTCAACATTTGGCTTTAAAGAACAAATATCATTAGACAAAACTTCAGGAAGCATAGGGATAACACGGTCAACTAAATACACAGAAGAGCCTCTTTTTAAGGCCTCTTTATCAATAGCCCCACCTTCTGGAACATAGTGAGAAACATCTGCTATATGAACACCAACCCTCCACAAATTAGAATTAATTTTTTCAACAGAAAGGGCATCATCAAAGTCTTTTGCGTCTAAAGGATCAATTGTAAATGTGCTAATATTCCTTAGGTCTATACGATCTGATAGGTCTTCTTCAGACACAAAAGAAGAGATATTTAATGATTCCTTAATAGTATTTTTTGAAAAATCAGCATAAAAACCAGAATCAAAAAGGATAGATTCTATTTCTGTATTATGATCTTTAGAAGGGCCAATAACCTTTTTAACAAAACCTACAGGGTTTTTTTGTTTTTCAGACCAACTTTCTACAACTACAAGAACCTTTTTATTTGTGTATTCTATTGAAGGTTTTTTTGAAGGAATAAATACATCAAAATAAACACTCTTATCATCAGGAATTAAAAAATTATTATTAGAAGAAGAGTCTATTTTTCCAACAAAAAAAGCTTTTTTTCTGTTAACAACACGAATTATTTTTCCCTCTCTTTTTTTGTTCACATTGAAAAAAACAGCCTCAACAAGATCACCTGCCAAGGCAAACATCGAGCTTTTTCGACTAACAAAAAGCTCTTCTTTTTTTCCGTCTAGCTGCAAGTAAACACCTCTTTTATTAGTATTTTTTACAGTTGCAAAAAAAGTTTTATCATTAAAAGAAAGAGCGTAAGAACCTCGTCTTACCTCTTCTAATGCGCCAGTTTTTGTTAGTTTGTTCAAGGCTTCAACAACTTGCATTTTTAGCCCCATATCTTTAAATCCTAAAGAATTACACACCTGCTTATAGTTTTGTTTTTTTGTAGGATAACGCTTAAATAAGCTTAAAATACGCTCTCTTATTTTAGAAGATGTGAACTCACCCTTTTTATAACTTTTCTTTCTACTCATAATTAATGTCATAAAAATAGTAGTAAGTTTACACAATGAAACAATTTAAATATAAAAATATCATCATACTTCTGTTAAGTGTTTTAATAATAACATCATGTCGAACAAAAAAGACATTTAATGGAACCACAACATTAGACTGCCCAGATTATAACCCAACAAAAGCAGAAAATAAAGATGAGGCAAATAAAAAAACAAAATGGAAGCTGGTTTTATATAAAGACGGGGAAAGAGTAGCTGGATCAAAAAAGAGAGGAAAAAGCAGACTTTTTAAAAATAAAAGATAAAAAAATGAAACCATAAAAAAAAAACAACGTTAGATAATAAATAACGACTCAAAACAGTAAAAGCTATTTTGGTTAATACACAAAAACCCCAGTCTTAATAGCAGGGGTTTTTGTTTAACCATCTCTCCAACCGCCAAACGACTGATGATTTAGGTTGTTTTTTTCTAGTAGAATTAAGTTTGAATATAAATGTTTAAAATCATGATAGACGCTTGTTATTACGTCTGGACCACATAACCACACAACATCTGTTTCAGAAATTTTTTTAGACGATTCTTTTTCAAACAAGGTAAGGCGAACCAAACATTCATTAATAACTCTTTTTAAAAAAGGGTGTTTCTTTATTCCAGATCCAAAAGCATAATTAGCAATACGCAATAAACGTTCTTCTGTTTTTTTTTCGCGAGACCCAAGTTTATTTGTTGAGCGGAGTTTTTTTTCTACAAAAAGGACCATATTGTCTTCAACAGAATTCAAAAAGTTTTTTTTAACTAAACAGTCTGCATCAAAATAGAACCCCCCATTTACATAAACATATAGCAGCCTACCCAAATCAGCTTTAACAATCCACCAAGGAATTTTGTTCCAAAAATAGGACAGGCCGGGGTAGTTTATTACCTTAACAAGGTTGTTAATTTCGTTTGGTCCAATAATTTTTGTTTTAAAGAACCTCTCGTTTTTAGTTATATTTTTCTTAGGGATGGGTATAACCTCCCCAGGCTTCATGTTCCACATGTAAACGGCGTTAAGCTTATCTGATTCGGCAATTTTTTTGTTGAAAAACATGAGCTAAAAATACAAAGAAAAAGGCGGCTATACTATAGCCACCTTAATTTTTGCTCCCCCTCTAGGACTCGAACCTAGGACCCTCTGATTAACAGTCAGATGCTCTAACCAGCTGAGCTAAGGAGGAGTATTTTAGAAATGCCTACAAAAATAACACAAAGCTTGAAATAATAAAATATATTTGCAAAAAATAACAAATGAGCGTATTAGTTGTAGGAACGGTTGCGTTTGACGCAATAGAGACACCTTTTGGTAAAACAGATAAAATAGTAGGGGGAGCGGCAACATATATTTGTCTTGCCTCGTCTTTTTTTACTAAAGAGCTTAAATTGGTATCAGTTGTTGGCGAAGACTTTCCTAAAGATGCAGTAAAGATGCTAAAAAATAAGAGTGTGGATACAACAGGACTACAAATAAAAAAGGGAGAAAAAACCTTTTTTTGGTCAGGCAAATACCACAACAACATGAATACAAGAGACACTTTAGAAACACAGCTCAATGTGTTAGAGGGTTTCAACCCAATAGTTCCTGATAAATTTAAAGAATCCGAGTTTTTGATGCTCGGAAACTTAATGCCTAGTGTTCAAAAAAAAGTGTTAGCTCAAATGTCAAAAAGACCAAAGCTAGTAGTCTTAGACACAATGAATTTTTGGATGGACCACTATATGCAAGATCTTTTACCGGCACTAAAAAATGTTGATGTTTTAACAATAAACGACGAAGAAGCAAGGCAGCTTTCAGAAGAATATTCCTTGACAAAAGCAGCAAAAAAGATTTTGAAAATGGGACCAAGATATTTAATAATAAAAAAAGGAGAACACGGCGCCCTTTTATTTAATGAAAAAGAAATATTTTTTGCTCCAGCACTACCGTTAGACGAGGTGTTTGACCCAACCGGCGCAGGGGATTCTTTTGCTGGAGGTTTTACAGGTTATTTAGCAAGAACAAAAAACCTTTCATTTAACAACATGAAAAGAGCAGTAGTTTACGGCTCTGTATTAGCTTCTTTTTGTGTTGAGAAGTTTGGAACAGAACAGCTTCAGAGCATTACAAAAGAACAGATAAACTGCAGGTTGCAAAACTTTGTTGATCTTGTAAAGTTTGACGTTGAGCCAATCTAAAACAGCTCATTTTTATTTATAACATTGTTTTCGTACCAGATATCTTTTTTTAAAAAATCGCCTTCAGCAGCACTAACCGCTAAATAATCACACCTTTCATTGTATTTGTTGTTATCATGCCCTTTTATCCAAACAAATTTAACAAAATGCTTTCTAAAAACTTTTAAAAAACGGATCCATAAGTCCGGGTTCTTTTTTTTATTAAAATTTTTTGTTTCCCAAGAAAAGACCCATTTTTTTTCAATTGAGTCAACTACATATTTTGAATCAGAATACACAACAACTTCCGAGTTAGTTTTTTTTATTTTTTCTAAAGCAATAATAACTGCCAAAAGCTCCATGCGATTATTCGTGGTCATAAGATAACCTTGACTAAATTCTTTTTTGAGATTGCCACTAATCATCACAACTCCGTATCCGCCCTTGCCGGGATTCCCTTTTGCCGCACCATCAGTATAAACAGTTATGCTCATTTTAATATATAGTTTTCAATCGCCAAAGGAAACCAAGCATGCTCAAGTTTTTGAACCTTTATCCTCAAAGATTCAACAGAATCGGTTTTTGTTAATGTGCAGCTCTTCTGTAACAGGATCTTACCCTTATCATATTCTTCGTTTACTAAATGAATACTAATTCCACTTTTTAGTTCTTTGTTTTTTATAACTTCTTGATGAACATAGTTTCCATACATACCTTTACCACCATATTTAGGAAGCAACGAGGGGTGAATGTTTATTATTTTGTCAGGGAAACAATCAATCATCTTGCTAGGAATTTTTAATAAAAAACCAGCCAAAACAATAAAATTAACATTAAAGGCCTTTAATTTTCTTTCAAGATCAGAAAAGTTAATAAGATCGTTGTTTGTAAAACAAATAACAGGAACGCCCAGTTGTATAGCCCTACTTTTAAAAAGAGAGTTTTTTTTGTTTGTACAAAAAACAACAACACTTATAGTTTTAGAGGCTTTAAAATAACGGTAAATGTTTTCTGCATTTGTGCCCGCTCCAGAGCTAAAAATAGCGATGTTTTTTTTCAAGAATTAAATTTTTATCAAAAATAGTATAAACAATGAGATGTTAAAATACAAAATGATAAAGTTTGCAAGTTGTTAATTTTATAGTTTTATTTGCAACTTATTAATTATAAAAAATTTAATTATGTCAGATGTATCAGAAAAAGTAAAGGCAATTATTGTTGACAAGCTAGGCGTTGATGAAAGCGAGGTAACTAACGAAGCAAGTTTTACAAATGATTTAGGTGCGGACTCGTTGGATACGGTAGAGTTGATTATGGAGTTTGAAAAGGAGTTTGACGTACAAATCCCTGATGACAAAGCAGAAGAAATTTCAACAGTAGGAGATGCGGTTACATTTATAGAATCTATAAGTTAATAAAAAATGAAGGCCAGGCGAGTAGTTGTTACGGGAATAGGAGCTTTAACGCCTATAGGAAACAACCTACATGAGTATTGGACGTCCTTAAAAGAAGGAGTAAGTGGCGCGGCACCAATAACCTTATTCGACACAACAAACTTTAAAACTAAATTTGCTTGTGAAGTTAAGAACTTTGTGGTTACAGATTTTATTGACAGAAAAGAAGCCAGAAAGCTGGATAAATTTAGTCAATACGCAATAGTTGTATCAGATGAAGCTCTTAAGGACTCAGGCTTAAATACGGAAAAAATAGACTCAGGAAGAGCGGGTGTTATTTGGGGCTCTGGAATTGGAGGTATGAAAACATTTTTTCAAGAGTCTGCAGATTTTGGAAAAGGGAGTGGTGTACCAAGGTTTAACCCCTTTTTTATACCAAAATTAATTTCAGATATACCAGCAGGACATATTTCAATTAAAAATAATTTTAAAGGACCAAACTTTACCACCGTTTCTGCATGCGCATCATCAACAAACGCCTTAATAGACGCCTTTAATTATATAAAATGGAACAAGGCGGATGTTTTTATTGCAGGAGGCTCTGAAGCGTGTGTATATGAGCCTGGAATAGGGGGCTTTAATGCCATGAAGGCGCTCTCTACAAGAAACGAGGATCCAAAAACAGCATCAAGGCCTTTTGACAAGGAAAGAGATGGGTTTGTTATGGGAGAAGGGGGAGGCGCACTTATATTAGAAGAGTATGAGCACGCAAAAAAAAGAGGTGCAAAAATGTATGCAGAGGTAGTTGGATCAGGCTTAACAGCTGATGCGCATCATATAACAGCACCACATCCAGACGGGGAGGGGGCTTTTAATGTTATGAGACTGGCTATAGAAGACGCCAATATTTCAGCAAACGAAATTGATTATATAAATGTGCACGGAACATCCACTCCGCTTGGTGATATAGCCGAAACAAAAGCAATTAAAAAGCTTTTTGGAGAACACGCATATAAACTAAATATTAGCTCCACTAAATCAATGACCGGCCATCTTTTGGGAGCAGCTGGTGTAATAGAGGCTATAGCATGTATTATGTCAGTTAAGGACAATATTGTTCCGCCAACAATTAACCACAAAACAGATGACCCAGAAATAGACAAAAAGCTAAACCTAACACTAAACAAGGCTCAAAAAAGAGAGGTGAATTATGCTCAAACAAACACTTTTGGTTTTGGTGGACATAATGCCTCAATGGTGTTTAAAAAAATAACAAAATAGATTTTTTAAAAAAGATAACAAAAAAAATAAGGATTTTAAAAAAAAGAAATCACCCTTTGTTTCAGACTTTGGGTTTCAATCCAACAAACTTAAAACCTTACTTAAAAGCCTTACAACACAAGTCATATGATGAAACAGAAAACAACGAGCGGTTAGAGTTTCTGGGAGACGCTATTATTAGCGCAATAGTTACAAAAAAACTATATGTCGACCACCCTAACAAACAAGAGGGTTTTTTGTCTAAAAAGAGGTCTTGCCTTATATCTAGAGAGCATTTAAACATAGTGGGAGAGCGTCTTTTAAAAGGGGTTGAAATTAAAAATAAACTTGAAAAAATATCAAAAAGTGTTTACGGAAACACCCTAGAGGCAATAATAGGGGCAGTTTTTATTGACAAAGGTTTCTGTGTTGCGGAAAGGTTGATAATAGAGAAGATTTATAACTCAAAATACAGTAATAAAACACAAGACAATGATTTTAAAAGCAAGCTTCAAAGAGAATCGCAAAAAAGAAATATGAAGATAATTTATAAACTTTTATCTGAGGAGGGTCCCGATCACAGCAAAACTTTTTGTGTGGCATTATTGTATAATAAGAAGAGGGTTTCTGAAGGTACGGGCCTCTCTATTAAGGAGGCAGAGCAAAAAGCAGCAAAAGAGGCGTATAAAGTATTGTTTTAGAAAAAATGAAAAAGCACTTTGTTTTAGAAAGCGTTGATGAATACGATCTTTCAGTTATAGCGATAAACAGCCATATAAAGGGATATAGGTTGTGCTGGCATATTAACAGGCTACTTAAAACTGACTTTGAGAAAAAGGAAGACCTCAAGGTAAATAAAGACTTGTATTTTTCAAGATATAGCTATATTTGTGACCAAGGAATAGAATACAACATTTTAAAAAACCAATCAAAAAACGGTTACCTGATCTCTGAGCATAAGGGGATTAATTATTTTTTGGTTACAGAAAATAATATAAATAAAACTGAATTAATAAGAAAGCTAAGGAGCGTAAAAGACATCTTGTTAGTTTTTGACATAGATAAGAATGAAATAAAACAAATAGATAGACTAATTTTTTAAATGACAAGAAAAACAAAAATTATTGCAACAATAGGGCCATCAACATTATCAAAAGAGGTGTTAAAAAAAATGATAGTTTCCGGTGTAAATGTTTGCCGTCTAAACTTTTCTCACATAAATCATGAAAATGCGAAAAAGGCAATATCTATGGTCAAGGAAATTAATAGAGAGCTTCATGTTCATACAGCAATACTTGCAGATTTACAGGGCCCCAAAATAAGAGTTGGAGAGGTAAAAAACATAAAAGTAAAGAAAGGTCAAGAAATTGTTTTTTGCACAAAAAAAAGAAGAAATACAATTTTCATTAATTACAGTAAATTCGCTAAAGATGTTAAAGCAAACGATAAAGTTTTGGTTGATGATGGAAAGATTGTTTTAAAGGTTACTGAGACAAATAAAAAAGATGTTGTTAAACTTAGAGTTCTTTTTGGTGGAATGTTATATTCAAATAAAGGAGTAAATCTTCCTAACACCAAAATATCATTACCTTGCCTGACAAAAAAAGATAAAGAAGACCTAAAGTTTATATTAAACGAGCAAATCGAATGGGTTGCACTATCCTTTATTAGGTCAAATTTGGACATTACAGCTTTAAGAAGAATAATTAAAAACAAAAGAACTCATCATAAAATAGTTGCTAAAATTGAAAAGCCTGAAGCTATAAAAAATATTGACAGTATAATAAAAGAAACAGATGCTATTATGGTTGCAAGGGGAGATTTGGGAGTTGAGGTTCCATCTCAAAAAGTTCCAGTATATCAAAAAATGATAGTTGAAAAATGTATTCAAAACGCTAAGCCGGTTGTTATAGCTACTCAAATGCTAGAAAGCATGACAAATAGCCCAACAGCTACACGAGCAGAGGTAAACGATGTTGCAAACTCTGTAATAGACGGAGCAGACGCACTAATGTTAAGCGGCGAAACATCTGTCGGAAAACACCCCCTAAAGGTGGTTGATACTATGAGGAAAATCATTAAAAATGTTGAAAAAAGCGCGCACAGCATTTCTAAAAACAGATCGCCAGTTTTGTTAAAAAACAATAAAAGATTAATGTCAAATGTGATTTGTTCAAACGCATGTGTTGTTGCTGAAGAGGTTAAGGCAAAAGCGATACTTACTATCACATATTCAGGTTTTAATACTATAAAAACATCGAGCTTTAGACCCGTTGCTTTTATTTATGCATTTACAAATAACCATACAATTTTAAACACCTTAAGTTTAGTTTGGGGGGTGCAAGGCTTTTATTATGATAGAGGTGTGACAACTGATCAAACAGTTGAAGAAACAAAAGAAATCCTAAAAAAAAGAAGGTTATTAAAAAGGGGCGATATTGTTGTAAATTTGGCTAGTATGCCCGCCAACGAAAAAGGAATGACGAATATGATGAAAATAAGCAAAGTATAATTATTATGAGTAAAAAAATAAACACAAATTTATTGGCAGAAGTTTGCGAAATAGCTGGTGCGCCAGGTCACGAACAAAGAGTGAGGGAAATAGTATTAAGAGAGGTCAAGCCGCTTGTTGATGAGGTTAAAATAGATAATATGGGCAACGTTGTAGCAATAAAAAAAGGAAAACAAAGTAAGCGAGTAATGATAGGGGCCCACATGGACGAAATAGGCTTTATAGTAACACATATAGACGATAATGGATTTGTTTATTTTCACACTTTAGGCGGATTTGACCCTAAGACCCTTACCGCACAACGCGTTATAATTCATGGAAAAGAAGATGTTGTTGGAGTGATGGGCAGTAAGCCGATTCATCTGATGAGCGCTGCAGATAGACAAAAGGTGCCAACAGCTAAAGATTATTTTATAGATACAGGAATAACAAAGAAAAAATTAGATAAAATGATTTCTGTTGGAGATACAATAACAAGAGAGAGAAAAATGATAGAAATGGGGGACTGTTTAAACTGCAAATCTTTAGATAATAGAGTTTCTGTTTTTGTTTTAATAGAAATGTTTAGAGAAATAAAAACCACCCCACCATATGATGTTTATGGGGTATTTACTGTTCAAGAGGAAATAGGAATTAGGGGGGCAAACGTTTCCTCAATGGAAATAAACCCTGATTTTGGATTTGGTTTAGACACGACTATTGCATGGGACACCCCGGGAAGCACAAAGCAAGAGCGAGTTTCAGCGCTTGGAGAAGGCGCCTGTATCAAAGTAATGGACTCTTCCACCCTTTGTGATTATAGAATGGTTAAATACATGAAGGAGTTAGCTAAAAAGAAGAAAATAAAAACCCAATTAGAGATTTTGCCAGCAGGAGGAACAGACACGGCGGGCATACAACGAATGAATCCAGGAGGGTGTATTGCCGGAGCTGTTTCTATCCCAACCCGCCATATACATCAAGTTATAGAAATGGTTCACAAGGAGGATGTTAGAGCAGCAATAGACCTATTAAAAGCGTCTGTTGAAAATTTAAATAACTATAATTGGGACTTTAAATAAAATGCAAGCACTAAATTGTGTTTTTAGTTTGTTTTTTTGCGTGGCATTGTTGTTTTACCCAACAACAACAATAAGCTTAAGTTCTGGATCTCCTGGTGGAAAAACAGGCTCGCCGTTAGACAATTCAGACTGTACCGCTTGTCATAACGTGTTGGCTACAACCCCCAACTTAACAGTTATCACTTCAAAAAATTATTTTAGTAGCAATTGTTCGCCTAATTGTGCAAACAACAATTTTAATTGTACAGATTCTTTACAGATAACCGATGTTACAATAATACCATCTACATCAACCATTATAATTGGGATATATAATGGATTTAATAGTTTTTTGAGCTATCCCCACGTTACATATACAATAGATGCCAACGGCGATACCGTTCATACAGGTCAACTAAATTCCTTTGGAACGTTTGGACTAGACACTTCGTGGTATTCATATCAACTTTCTAACACAAGCTCACCAATAATGCCGCTAAATGTTTACTTTGTTTATATAGGGGGAAGCTTTGTTTCAGACACGTGTCTTTTAACATTTAATAGTTTCGTAACAAATATTATAGAGCAAGATCCAAATCAAACAAAAGAAATTTTAAAAATAACGGACATTCTAGGAAGGCAAACCCAACCAATTAAGAATACACCTCTTATATATATTTATAAAAATGGCACTAAAGAAAAAAGAATTATATTGGATTAACGTATACTACTCGCTAGAAAATTGTTGTAAAAACCGAACATCATTTTCATAAAACAACCTCAAATCTTTCACGCCATATTTTAACATTGTTATTCTCTCAATTCCCATACCAAAGGCATATCCAGAAAACTCTTTTGGATTTATATTGCAATTTTTTAAAACATTTGGATCTACCATTCCACAACCTAAAATCTCTAGCCAGCCAGTTCCTTTAGTTATTTTGTAGTCAGCTTCGGTTTTTAGACCCCAATAAATATCTAGTTCCGCAGAAGGTTCTGTAAACGGAAAGTATGAGGGTCGCAATCGAATTTTAGTTTTTTCTCCGAACATCTCTTTTGCAAAATATAAAAGAATTTGTTTGAGGTCTGCAAAACTTACATGTTTATCTATATACAAACCTTCTACCTGATGAAAAAGACAGTGTGCTCTTGCGGAAATAGCCTCGTTTCTATAAACTCTTCCGGGCGACAAAATTCTAATAGGCGGATTGTTGTTCTCCATATACCTGACCTGAACAGAAGAGGTGTGGGTTCTTAAAACTATATCGGGATTTGTTTGAACAAAAAAAGTGTCTTGCATATCTTTAGCAGGATGTTCTTCGGGTATATTTAATGCTGAAAAATTATGCCAATCATCTTCAACTTCAGGCCCTTCGCTTAAAATAAACCCCACATTATTAAAAATCTGTATAATCTTATTTTTCACAATACTTATAGGATGCTTGCTCCCAATTTTATTAAGTGAAACAGGTCTGGATAAATCTAAGAAACTATCAATGTTATTAATATTAAAAGAATCTTTGAAAAAATCAACCTTTTTCGAAGCAGAGGACTTTAAATTATTAAGCGCAATACCAAATTCTTTTTTTTGTTCGTTAGGCACTTCTTTAAACATGTTAAATAGAGCTGTTACTTTACCTTTTTTTCCTAAATAAGAAACACGAAAATCTTCTAGTTCTGCAGCAGAATTAGGAGTAAAGGATTTTATATCATTAAGCAATTTTTTTACCTCATCCAACATCTTTAATAATTTATATATATTTGCAATAAGACACAAAGAAACAATAATTATGTCAAATATTTTAAAAACTAGATTATTAACCTTCATTTTATTGACATCAACGGTTTTTTTTTCGTGTAAAAAAGAATACAACACTGTAGGTGTTATAATTGTTAAGGATAGTTCAGGGGATCCGGTTAGGGGTGCGCGCGTAGTTCTACATTCTAACCCTGTAAAAGGTCAAATATATGATTATTATGATGATATTGACGAGGAAGGAGAGTATGATAGAGACCTAGAAGAACTAATAAGAGAAGAGATGGACACTATTATTAATCAGTTTACAGGTCAAACAACACACATTTTTGAGGCAGAATCAACAGACTCCGGTGGAAGGGTAGAGTTTAGCTTACCCTTAGCAATGATTTTAAACGTTTCTGTTTTGAAAGTTGACGGAAATAAAGAGCACTTGGGAGCAAATGTTATAAATATAGAACAAAACAAAACAAAAACACAAGTTGTTAGATTAACTAGTTATGATCCAGATAATTAATAATAGCTTTTTTCATTAGTCGTTCTTGTTTTTTTTCATCAAGAGCTTTAAGAGCTTTTGTTTCTTTCCAATGCGGCCAACCCTCCTCATCAACACGGTCAAATTTATAGTATCCTAAAGGGGCTAACACCTTACAAACAGCAACATGCAAGACATCAGCCTTTTCATCTCTATCAAATTTTTTTGTGCCCATATTTAGCTCCTGAACACCAATTAAATATAAAATACCCTTTAAAGAAATACGATCGTTAAATTTTTTTTCTAACAAAGAAACCAAATCAGACCATTTTTTATCTAATTTATCCATGTTGTAAAAATAAAGTTTTAATATCTTTACTTAATGAATTATTTAGATATTATTATATCAGGGTGCCTGTTGTATGCCATAATAAAAGGCTTTTCTAACGGATTGATAAAAGAGATTACTTCTTTAATCTCTCTTTTTTTAGGTGTATATGTAGGAGTAAATTTTGCAGAATATCTTGAGCCAAAAGTTGTGGAAATTTTTTCAACAAGTGAAGATATAAGTGTTGTTTTAGCATTTAGTATTCTCTTTTTAGTTACTCTTATAACTGTTCGGTTACTAGGGAGGTTAATGGACAGTTTAACAAAATTTTTAGCTTTAGGATTAATTAGCAGTGTTCTTGGTGCGGTTTTTGGGTTTTTTAAGGCGGTCGCTGTATTCAGCGTGCTGTTTTATTTCATCCAAGATTATGATATAATAAGCCATAAGCAAAAAAAGAAGTCTGTTTTGTATGAGCCGCTTACAAGTGCAGTAAACTTTGTTTTGCCTCAAATAAAAAAACATAATCTATTACTAGAGAATATAGATAAACAGTCAGGCCGTGTTAAAGAAAAAATAGATATAAAAATTAACTCTCAATAGAAGAGACGCCAGGTAATTCTTTACCCTCTAAATATTCTAACATCGCTCCTCCGCCAGTAGAAATATAAGAAAAACAACCCTCTAGATTAAAATGTTTTATAGCGGCAACAGAGTCCCCGCCCCCAACCAAAGAATAAGCCCCTTTTTTTGTTGCTAATGCTATAGAGCTAGCTATTTTTTTTGTTCCTTCTTGAAAGTTCTTAAATTCAAAAACACCCATAGGTCCATTCCAAATTATAGTTTTTGAAGCACTAATAATTTCCGTAAATTTATGAATACTATCAGGACCTATATCAAGCCCCATATAATCAGAAGGGATAAAGAATATATCAGAAGTATTAATTTTTGCATCATTTTTGAATTCACAAGCATTTATGGAGTCTGTGGGTAGCACAAGAGAAACACTATAATTTTTAGACATATCAATAAGCTCTTTAGCTAAACCAATCTTTTCCTCATCGCACAAAGATTTTCCTGTATTGCCCCTTAATGCCCTGATAAAGGTATAGGCCATACCCCCACCAATTATAAGATAATCAACCTGTTTAAACAACGACTTGATCACGTCGATTTTTCCAGTTATTTTGGCCCCACCTATGATAGCAGTGAAGGGCCTTTTAGGCTTTTCCAATGCTAATTTTAAGCTTCGGACTTCTAATGACATAAGATGTCCAAAACACTTTTTTTTGTGAAAATAATTTGCAACCACGGAAGTAGAAGCATGATTTCTATGGGCCGAACCAAAAGCGTCGTTTATATAAAAATCTGCAAGAGCAGAGAGTTTTTTTGCAAAGATAGGGTCCCCCTTTTTTTCTTCAGGGTGAAAACGAACATTTTCTAATAACAAAACCTCACCAGCCTTCATATTTTTTGATTTAGTTAAAGCTTCATTACTAATACAAGAAGCACAAAAGTCAACATCTTTTTTTAATAAAATTGAAAGATGAGACACAAGATGTCTTAACGAATATTTATCTTCACAGCCATTTCCAGGTCTTCCTAAATGCGATAATATAATAGCACAACCACCTTGGCACAAAACAGAGTTAATGGTTGGTATTGAAGCAACAATTCTACTATCATCTGTGATGTTGAGGTTTTTATCTAACGGCACATTAAAATCAACACGAATTAAAACACGCTTTCCTTTAAACGAGATTTTTGAAAATTGATCCATTTCGCAAAAATAAAATAAATAGCAAAAAATATCACAATTTAATTAAATTTGAAGAAATTAAGATAATAATGCTTTTTAAGAGTATACCAGGAAATTTAAAGTTAAAACAAGAGCTGTACGACACTGTTTCAAAACAGAGAGTAGGCCATGCGATGCTTTTCTACGGTAAATCTGGATGTGCCAAGTTGGCATTGGCATTGGCATATGCACAGATGATAAATTGTGAAAGCCAACAGTCAAATGACTCATGTGGCCAGTGTCCTTCTTGTTTAAAGTTTAGCGCTTGTTTGCATTCAGATCTACACTTTATTTTTCCTGTTTGGAAGATTAAAAAAAAGCCGCCAATAAGTGATAGCTATATTTATGAGTGGAGAACATTTTTAAAAACAAATAAATACGGAAATATTAATGATTGGTTTGACTTTATAGCCTTAGATAACAAAATAAGTCAACAAGGAAGGATTTATAAAGATGAGGCTGATGTTTTACGTCAAAAAGTGTTGCTTAAAAACTATGAGGCAAAATATAGAGTGATTTTAATATGGATGCCAGAAAACATGGAACAAAGAACATCAAATAAGCTTTTAAAAATACTTGAAGAACCACCATTAAAAACCGTTTTCATTTTAGTTAGTGAAAACCCAAGCAAATTACTTCCTACAATAAATTCAAGGTTGATAAAATATAGCGTTAATGATTTTGTAGATGAAGATGTAGAAAAATATTTTTCAAATTACAATATATCGCCAAAAATGGCCACAAGATTAAACACACTTGCAGATGGTGATTTTGGTAAAATAGAGCAAATAATAAAATCAGAAAACACCAATGAAGAATTATTAGAAATATTCAAATCTTGGGTAAGAATGTGTTATAAGAGCAATGTTTTAGAGGTTTCAAATTTTGTTAACAATGTTGCCCAATACAACAAAAAGTTTCAAAAAGAGTTTTTATCATATGCTATTAAAATTATCAGGGAAAGTCTTATTTATAACTTTGCAAATCAGTCTTTGTTACAAGCTAATACTGAAGAGTTAGATTTTCTAAAGAAGTTCTCTCCTTTTATTAATGAAGAAAATAGCGTTTTAATAGCTGAAGAGTTAGAGAAGTCAATAAACGGTATAGAAAGAAATGCAAATTTCAAAATTTTATTTTTTGAGCTATCACTCCAAATGATGGGTTTTTTAAAAGTTAAGCGTAAATTTGCTGTAAATAAAGAATAATGGGTTGCAAGAGTTGTCATACATGTCCAATATCAGAAAAAAGAGGTTCTGGCAACAGTACTGTTTTTAATTGGCTTTATAATATTGAGAGTCCTGCATCAGATAATGCCAAGCTAGTTGAAGTTCAGTTTAAGGCGGATAGAAAAGAGTTTTATACAAATGAGTCGGGAATAATTATAGACAAAGGTGACTGGGTAATTGTTCAGGCAGAAGGAACTGGTCATGATATAGGAAAGGTCACCATGAAGGGTGAACTTGTAGCTCTTCAAATTAAAAGAAAAAACAGAGATATACACAAGGAGCCACTTAGGGAGTTATATAGAAAGGCTTCAGAAAAAGATATGGAAAAGTGGAAAGAATTTTTTTCGAAGGAACAAGAAACTCTGGTTAGAGCAAAAAAAATAATACAAAAACATCAACTTGATATGAAGTTAACAGATGTTGAAATACAAGCAGATAACAAAAAAGGAACTTTTTATTATACAGCAGAAAAGCGTGTTGATTTTAGAGAATTGATTAAAGACTATTCAAAAACTTTTGGTTTTAGGGTAGAAATGAAACAAATAGGTGTGCGTCAAGAAGCTGCAAAAATTGGAGGTATAGGCTCTTGTGGAAGAGAGCTTTGTTGCTCTACCTGGATGACCGCCTTTCCTTCGGTCTCGACAAAAGCAGTTAGATATCAACAACTTTCAATTAACCCTCAGAAAATATCTGGTCAGTGCGGAAGATTAAAGTGCTGTTTAAATTTTGAGCTAGATAATTATGCTGAGGCGCTTAAGAGTTTTCCCGACAAAAAAATAAAATTAAAATCTAAAAAAGAGGAGCTAAAATTTTTTAAATTAGATGTGTTTAAAGGGATCATGATTTATTATAACACTAAAAACCCTTCAGAGGTTATGGAGTTTAAAAAAGAAAAGGTACACAAAATAATAGGGCTTAATAATAAGGGTAAATTACCATCAAATTTTAAGGAGTATGTTAACAAGGAAGAGAGAATAGATTTGGTTTTTGAGGATGCAGTAGGACAAGACAATATTAGTCGTTTTGATAAAAAAAAGAAATGATGAGAGGAATAATTTTAGGTTTTTTATTTATCTTTTTTTTGGCCTCATGTGAAAAAAGAGGATTTTATGATGAATACAAGGTTTTTGAAGACCAAACGTGGCACACAGATAGCATTAAAGATTTTACATTTTATGTTGAGGACACAATAAAAAGTTACAAAATAATATTAAGAATAAGGCATACAACAGAATATGATTTTCAAAATCTTTTTTTGTTTGTGCAATTAGATAAAAAAGACACTTTAGAGGTTAAGTTAGCCAACAAAGAAGGCGAATGGATGGGAAGGGGTATAGGTGATGTAAGAGAGATGGATTATGTATATAAAAACAATTTTATTTTTTCACAAAAAAATAAAGTTGTTTTTAAAATAGAGCAAGCTATGCGTTATGGAGATTTTTCAAAAATTGAAAAACTAAATAATATTTTATCAGTAGGAGTAAGCATAATAGAGCAAGATGAATAAGTACAAAAAAATAATTTTATGGTCGGTCGTTATTAGCCCCTTTGTTTTTGTCTTTATACTAATTAACTTAGCATCTTCAGGTTTTTTTGGAGAGCTTCCCACATTCGACCAGTTAGAAAACCCTCAAAATAATTTGGCGACTGAAATAATTTCAGAAGACGGAATAGTTTTAGGTAAATATTTTTTTGAAAATAGAAGCAGTGCCAGTTATAAAGACTTTCCCCAAAGCTTAATAGATGCACTAATAGCTACTGAAGATATTAGATTTGAAAACCATTCTGGAATAGATGCTAGAGCATTATTAAGGGCAGTCTTAGGAGCGATTACATCAAACGACGCTGGAGGGGCTAGTACAATTACACAACAGCTTGCAAAAATGCTTTTCACAAAAAAACCTGCTTCAGGAATTAATAGAGTTGTACAAAAACTTAAAGAGTGGATAATAGCTGTAGAGTTAGAAAGGCAGTACACAAAGCAAGAGATAATAACAATGTATTTAAATCGTTTCGACTGGGTTAATAATGCGGTGGGCATAAAGTCAGCAGCCGAGGTGTATTTTAACAAAAAAACAAATGAGTTAACAACTGTTGAATCCGCAATGTTAGTAGGAATGCTTAAAAACCCCGCATTATATAATCCTAACAGAAGACCTGAACTAACTAAGAAAAGAAGAAATATTGTTTTGTATCAAATGAAAAAATATGATTTTCTTTCAGATTCTTTATATAGCAGCCTATCAAAAGAGCCGATTTTTTTAACTTTTAAAAAAGCAAGCCATACAGAAGGCCCTGCGCCATATTTTCGAGAATATCTAAGAGGCTATTTAAAAGAGTGGTGCTCAAAAAATGAAAAAATAGATGGTACAAATTATAATTTGTACACAGATGGCCTTCAAATATATACAACTATTAATTCACGGCTACAACAATTTGCAGAAGAGGCTGTCACAACACATATATCTTCATTGCAGAAAGATTTTTACAAACACTGGCAGGGCTACTCGAAAGCCCCTTATCCCGAAGACTTTGAGTGGGATCAAATTAATATGATTATAGATCAGGCAATGAGAAGGTCGGAAAGATATAGAAAGCTAAAAAAATCAGGTAAAAGTAACAGTGAAATAGAAACTATTTTTAGAAGAAAAGTGCCAATGAAACTTTTTTCTTGGAAAGGTGAAATTGACACGGTTCTTTCACCACGAGACTCTATAAGATATAATAAGTATTTTATACACTCGGGAATGATGAGCATGGATCCAATCTCAGGACATGTAAAATCATATGTAGGAGGGATTAATTATAAGTATTTTAAATATGACCATGTTAAAGTTGGGAAGAGACAGGTCGGTTCTACATTTAAACCTTTTTTATATTCACTAGCAATACAGGAGGGGTATTCCCCTTGCTATGAGGTTTCTAATGTGCCGGTTGTTTTTGATAAGAAAAGATGGGGGTTAGAAAAAGATTGGGCGCCAAAAAATTCGGGTGATGAATTTGATGAACTTTCATTGACGTTGAAGTTTGGTTTGGCAAACTCTATTAATACCGTTACAGCCTATATCATGAAACAATTTGGACCTCATGCAGTAGTTGATTTGGCAAGAAAAATAGGGATTCAATCAAAAATTTTAGCTGTTCCATCTTTATGTCTAGGAACTTTTGATCTATCAGTGTATGAAATGGTGGGCGCATACTCAACATTTGTAAACAAAGGGGTATGGGTCGAACCAATATTTATTACAAGAATTGAAGACAAAAACGGCGTGATTTTAGAGGAGTTTACTCCAAAAACTCAAGAGGCGATGAGTAGAGAAACTGCAGACATAATGGTTAGAATGCTGCAAGGAGTTGTAGACGGTGTATATAGTCCAGCCGCTGGAAAAACACAGGGTACAGGAGTGAGATTAAGGTTTAAGTACGGTTTTGAAAATGAGATTGGGGGAAAAACAGGTACAACTCAAAATCAATCAGATGGTTATTTTATGGGTATTACCCCAAATTTAGTTACGGGTGTTTGGAGTGGTTGTGAAGATAGAGCAGCTCATTTCAGAACAATCCAATTAGGTCAAGGTGCCAATATGGCATTGCCTATATTTGCTGAATTTATGAAAAGAGTTTACGAGGATACATTAAACACAGCAGTATACCCAATAAAATTTGATATTTCAAAATCAGTATATAATAAACTAGATTGCGGAGAAAACATACAAGGTGGAACTAAAACAGAGTACGAAGAAGAATTTTAAAATATGATAGACAAAACAATTAAAAACATTGAGGAGGCTATTTCAGGAACAGAAAGCAATATGACTTTTATGTTTGGAGGGTTTGGCCTTTCTGGCATTCCAGAAAACTGTATAGCGGCGTTATCAAGACAAGAAATTTTTGGCCTAACATGTATCTCAAATAACGCTGGTGTTGATGATTTTGGCTTAGGACTTTTGCTTAAAAGAAAGCAGGTTAGAAAGATGATATCTTCTTATGTGGGGGAAAACGCTGAGTTTGAAAGACAGATGCTTTCGGGCGAATTAGAAGTGGATTTAATCCCGCAAGGATCTTTAGCAGAAAGATGTAGAGCTGGAGGGGCAGGTATCCCCGCTTTTTTTACACCTGCAGGATATGCAACAGAAGTAGCTAAAAATAAGGAGGTTAGGATTTTCAATGGAAAACCACATATTTTAGAACATGCTTTAACAGCTGATTTTTCTTTTGTTAAAGCATGGAAGGGAGATATAGCAGGAAATTTAATTTTCAAAGGAACAGCAAGAAATTTTAATCCATTAATGGCAATGGCTGGAAAAATTACTGTAGCTGAAGTTGAAGAGCTGGTTCCTGCAGGGGTATTAAACCCAAACCAAATACATACACCTGGAATTTTTGTTCAGAGAATTTTTCAAGGGGAGATATATGAAAAAAGAATAGAACAGCTAACAGTTAGAAAAAAAGAATAATGTCACTAAATAAAAACCAAATAGCACAAAGAATCGCTCAAGAACTTGAGCATAACATGTATGTTAATTTAGGTATAGGAATACCAACATTAGTAGCGAACTATATTCCTAAAGGAATTAATGTTGAGTTTCAATCAGAAAATGGAATTTTAGGTATGGGTCCATTTCCACTTGAGGGAGATGAAGATCCAGATTTAATTAATGCAGGTAAACAAACAATAACAACATTACCAGGAGCAGCATTGTTTGATTCAGCAATGTCTTTTTCAATGATCAGGGGCAACCATGTTCAGCTTACGGTTTTGGGTGCTATGCAAGTTTCGGAAAAAGGAGATATAGCCAATTGGAAGATTCCAGGAAAGATGGTTAAAGGAATGGGAGGAGCAATGGATTTAGTTGCTTCTGCAGAGAATATTATTGTGGCAATGATGCATACAGACCGTTCAGGAGGAAGTAAAATATTAAAAAAATGTACACTTCCTATTACAGGCGTAAATTGTGTCAAGAAAATAGTAACTAATCTAGCTGTTTTAGAGATTACAACTTCAGGAATTAAGTTAAATGAACGCGCTCCAGGGGTTTCGGTTGAAGAGATTATAAAATCTACAGATGTAGAACTAATAATACCTGAAAAAGTTTTAGAAATGAAGCTATAAAATAAAGCTGATGGCTAATTTACTATAACACCTTTTTCGTGAAGAGCTTTTTTAATATCATCTAACTTTCCTTCTGGAACAGCATTAATAAGCTTTTTTGTATATGAGGTGCCAGGTGAATTGTATATTTCATCGGAATCTCCTTGTTCTTCTATTTTTCCTTCTTGCATTACAACCATTCTGTTACTCATATATTTTACAACAGAAAGGTCATGAGAAATAAAAATATAAGTAAGACCATACTCGTTTTTTAAATCATTTAAAAGGTTTAAAACTTGTGCCTGCACAGAGACATCAAGCGCAGAGACGGACTCATCACAAATGATAAACTTAGGATTTACAGCTAAAGCCCTTGCAATACCTATTCTTTGTCTTTGACCACCGGAAAACTCATGAGGATATCTATAGAAATGTGAAGGATCTAAACTTACTTTTTTTAGAAGTTCTTTTACTTTTTCTTTTCTTTGTTCGTCGTTTTCAAAAATATTGTGTACTTGCATGGGCTCCATTATAGCGTTTCCTATCGTCATTCTAGGGTTAAGAGAAGAATAAGGGTCTTGAAAAATAATCTGCACCTCTTTTCTAAAAGACCTTAGATCATCCGCATTCATTTTAGTAATATCTTTTCCATTATAGATCATTTGTCCTTCCGTAGGCTCTTCTAATCTCAAAATACTTCTTCCAATAGTTGTTTTTCCACAACCACTTTCCCCCACCAAGCCTAATGTTTCTCCAGGAAAAACATCAAAAGAAACATTATTTACGGCTTTCACATAGCTTGTAATTCCGCCAAAAAAACCATTTCTTACAGGAAAAAAAGTTTTTAAATTTTTTAGCTTTAGCACGGGCTCTTTTTTATAAAGAAGCTTATTTTTTTCTTTTCGAACATCGTCATTAACCTCAAGTTTTTTTGTGAAATCAGAAACAGAAACACCAGTATCAATAATCTTGCCATCATCGTCTACCTTCATAAAGTCGGAAACAGTTGGCAAAAACTTATAGCGCTTATTTAAAGGAGGCCTACAAGCTAACAATCCTTTAGTGTATGGATGCTTAGGATTAGTAAAAATGTCCCAAACATTGCCCTGCTCCACAATTTCACCTTTATACATTACAACAACCTTATCAGCAAGCTCTGCGATAACACCTAAATCATGGGTAATAAACATTATTCCCATATTATGTTCTTTTTGTAGGTTCTGCATTAGTTGTAAAATGGTTTTTTGAACTGTTACATCTAATGCCGTTGTGGGCTCGTCAGCTATTAAAACCGAAGGCTTGCAACTCATGGCCATTGCAATCATGACACGTTGCTTTTGTCCACCAGAAATCTGATGTGGATACGTATCAAAAATTCTTTCAGGTGTTGGAAGCTGAACTTCTTCAAAAAGCTTAATAGTAAGTTTTTTTGCTTCTGTTTTTGAAAGGTTTTGATGTAACATAATAGCTTCCATAACTTGATCACCACATTTAAAGACAGGATTTAATGATGTCATAGGCTCTTGAAAAATCATAGCGATATCATTACCTCTATAAGTTCGCATTTCCTCTTCAGATATTTTTAGTAAATCAGTAGTTGTTAGGTCTTTTTTATGAAAGATTATTTCTCCACCAGAAATTTTTCCCGGAGGGGTTGGTATTAAGCGCATAGCAGACAAAGAAGTAACAGACTTTCCTGAACCGGACTCTCCAACTATTCCAACTGTTTCCCCTCGATTTAGAGTAAAACTTACATTATTTACAGCTTTAACAACATTTCCCTCAGTGTGAAATTCAGTTACTAAATTTTTAAACTCTAATAATTTTTTTTGTGTAGACATTTTTAATATAAATTATTTATACAAATTAAGTTAATATAATCAAAAATAGGCCTAATATTTATATTAATTCTATGTTGAACAAATTAATTAAGTGTTTTTTAATTGCATTTTCCACGTCGTTAATTTTAATTTTATATCCTAACTCTTTTTCTATAGATGTTACAGATTTGTTTTGAATGCCACAAGGTATAATATTATTAAAATAAGAAAGATCAGTATTTACATTAAGAGCAAAACCATGCATTGTAACCCACCTACTAGTTCTAACACCAATTGCACATATCTTTCTAGCCCTATCTGTTTTTGAATCAATCCATACACCTGTTTCACCTTCTGATCGCTCTCCATTTAACCCAAAATCTTTAAGTGTTAGAATTATAACCTCTTCAATTAATCTTAAATACTTTCCTATGTCTGTAAAGAAGTTATCTAGATCTAAAATGGGGTAGCCTACAATTTGCCCCGGACCGTGATATGTTATATCTCCGCCTCTATTTATATTATAGAAAGAAACATCTTTTTTGTTTAAAAGCAGGTGTTCTTCTTTACCGCTTTTCCCAAGTGTATATACATTTGGGTGTTCACAAAAAATTAAATGGTTTTTAGTTTTAAATGAAGTTTTATTTTTTCGGTTTTTTGATTTAGTATTTATTGTTTCGGAAAAGAGAGACTCTTGATAATCCCAACACTTTTTAAAGTCAATTAATCCTAATTTGTGAAACTTAACCTGTTTGTTCATTATAGTTTTCCCAACTCATTTTTTAAATAGTTAATAACATCTATTTCAATAGCATCAACGTCATTAAGAACAGAAAGGTACCAGCTAGTCCAATCTCCTAAATGAATATGATAGAGACTTTTTTCTATCAACGAACTACCTTTACTCCATACCTCATTAATGTTTTGTGTATACTGAGAAATAACGTTTTTATTAATATCTATTCTAACCTTATTTCTGTCATTGTCTGTTAAATTTCTAAAGTAAA
>Ga0160423_10000017_pt1 | contig 120955 bp, 109 predicted proteins | sample CRUFie14St8metaG_FD_108191 | JGI IMG/M metagenome (GOLD analysis project Ga0160423, IMG submission 108191) | Marine microbial communities from the Costa Rica Dome - CRUD Field 142mm St8 metaG | ecosystem: Environmental > Aquatic > Marine > Oceanic > Photic zone | place: Costa Rica: the...
ATAGCCCTGTAAAAAATTACAAGGCTACACAGGATAGAACCATTGAAATTGCCCTTCCTTAGAAAAGCAAAAATAAAAAATATTTTCCCTGTTTTACTTGCATACTATAACAGTACCTTTTTTACTTAAAACAACTGCCTATACAAATCCACTACCGTTGATACTTGGGTTAACTGAATTTTAAAATTACCTTGTTTTAAGTTTTTATACTTATTGGCGATAACCAATTGCTTAAACCCTAATTTTTCGGCTTCCGCAATTCGTTGTTCAATACGATTAACTACTCTTACTTCGCCCGAAAGCCCAACCTCGCCTGCAAATGCGATACCACTGCCCAAAGCATGATCTTCATAACTTGACAATAAACTTGCTACAATTGATAAATCAATGGCTGGATCCGCCACTTTTAGTCCTCCTGCTATATTGATAAAAATATCTTTATCGCCTAATTGAAAACCACAACGTTTTTCAAGTACCGCAATTAGCATGTGTAATCGGCGCACATCAAAACCTGTTGTTGAGCGTTGAGGTGTACCATAAACTGCACGACTTACCAAAGCTTGCGTTTCAATCATTAAGGGGCGCATGCCTTCAACTGTAGCTGAAATGCTTACACCACTTAACAAATGATTATCTTGAGAAATTAATAATTCAGAAGGATTATGAACTTGGCGTAAACCTTCTTGATTCATTTCGTAAATACCAATTTCATCCGTTGAGCCAAAGCGATTTTTAAGGGTGCGCAACAAGCGATAGCTATAATGACGGTCGCCTTCAAATTGCAAAACCGTATCAACAATATGTTCCAAAATTTTGGGGCCGGCTATGTAACCATCTTTATTAATATGCCCGATTATAAAAACGGGAACGCCACTCTCCTTAGCATATCGTTGTAACTCTCCCGCACATTCGCGAATTTGAACAATGCTACCCGCAGTTGCATCTGCATAAGGCGATTGGAGCGTTTGAATTGAATCTAACACACATAAATCGGGCTTTAACTGCCTAAAATATTTTAATATTTTTTCGGTAGATGTTTCCGTTATTAAATAGCAATTATCATTTTTAATACCCACCCGTTCGGCACGCATTTTTATTTGCTGCTGGCTTTCTTCACCTGAAACATAGGCAATTGTAAATTGACTTTGAATGGCATTTTGTAGCATTAGGGTTGATTTACCGATACCAGGCTCGCCACCCAATAAAACCAATGAACCAGGAACTACCCCACCCCCCAAAACACGATTTAGTTCATTATCAGGCATTTCAGTACGTTGATAATCGCCAGATTCTACATCTTGTAACAAAACAGGTTTAGTGTCAAAAGAATGTACGGATTTATCTGGTCGCCCTTTTGGCGATTTTTCAAATTTTGCTTCTTTATAAGTATTCCATTGATTGCAGGATGGGCATTTACCTACCCATTTTGCCATTTCATGACCACATTCCGTACAGAAAAAAACTGTTTTTGTTTTTGCCATTAATTTTAAATTTCGTCTTCCCAACCTTTACAACGCTCAACGGCTTTTTGCCATTTGGAATACAATTTATCGCTTTGCTCTTTCGGCATATCAGGGCTAAATCGTTTGTCCATATTCCAATTAGCTTTTAAATCTGTAATTGAATAAAAACCTACTTGTAAGCCTGCTAAATAAGCTGCACCTAAAGCGGTTGTTTCAATAATTTCAGGTCGTTCAACATTGGCGTTTACAATATCGCTTTGAAATTGCATAAGGTAATTATTTGCAGAAGCTCCTCCATCAACCCGAAGTGTATCTAACTCCATTTTTGCATCATGTTGCATGGCATCCAATACATCGCGGGTTTGATAGGCTAATGATTGCAAAGTTGCTTTAACCAATTGCGCCTTACTTGTACCACGGGTTAAACCAAAAATTGCCCCACGGGCATACATATCCCAATAAGGTGCGCCTAAACCCGCAAAGGCTGGCACTACATAAACGCCACCAGTATCATTTACTTTTGTTGCAAAATATTCCGAGTCTGGTGCTTCATCAATAATTTTTAAACCATCTCGCAGCCATTGGATAGCCGCTCCAGCAATAAAAACACTGCCTTCGAGTGCGTACATCGGTTTTTCGCCTGTACCGCAGGCCAATGTGGTTAGCAATCCGTTTTTTGAAACAATTGGCTGATTACCTGTATTCATCAACATAAAACAGCCAGTGCCATAGGTGTTTTTAGCCATACCTGGCTCAATACAAGCTTGCCCAAACAAAGCGGCTTGCTGATCGCCTGCCACCCCACAAATTGGGATAGGCTCACCAAATAAGCTAGCATCGGTTTCGCCATAATTGGAAGAAGATGGATTGACTTGCGGTAACATATTTATCGGCACATCCAAGGCATCCAACATTTTATCGTCCCAAGCTAGTTCTTGAATATTGTAAATTAATGTGCGGCTGGCATTAGTGTAATCAGTCGCATGGATTTTGCCGCCTGTTAGTTTCCAAATCAACCAAGAATCAACCGTTCCAAAAAGCAGATTACCTTGCTCTGCTTCACTTTTAGCCCCTTCAACATTATCTAAAATCCACTTAATTTTTGTGCCCGAAAAATAGGCATCAGCCACTAAACCCGTGTTTAATTGGATGTATCCTTCAAGGCCTTGTGCTTTTAAATTATCGCATATAGAAGCCGTACGTCTGTCTTGCCAAACAATGGCATTGTAAACGGGTTCGCCTGAGTTTCTATTCCAAACAATAGTGGTTTCGCGCTGGTTGGTAATGCCAATACTGGCAATATCTGCGGCAGTTACACCAGCCTTTTGTAAAGCTGTTTTTGCAGTTTGTAATTGTGTATCCCATATTTCTAATGGGTCGTGCTCAACCCAGCCAGCTTGTGGATATATTTGGCTAAACTCCTTTTGGGCTTGGGCAACAATTTTGGCATTTTTATCGAATAAAATGGCGCGCGAGCTAGTTGTACCTTGATCGAGCGATAAAACGTACTTTTTCATAAACAGTGAAATTGCTTATAAAGATAGGAAGGGGATTTAGTTTGACTAGCAATGGTACGTACAATGCTTTATATTAGCATTATGGATATTGCGGTTTTAGAAAAGAAATTGGGAACTTACCCATTGAACAACAGATGCTTTTAGCAAATAAAATGCTTGATGACATCTACGAATCCCCATCTTATAAGTTAAGTTCTAGCAAACTGAAACTACTTGAAAAACGTTTTGAAAAGATTGAAAATGGAGAAGACCAAATATTATCTGCTTTTGAGCAGCTAGATAAGTTAAAAAATAAGTATGGTTTATAAATTGCTGATTGCAGAAGAAGCAAAAAATGATTTGGATAATGCTCTTCGTTATTTGAAAAATATTAGGCGTGCAATAGTTCCTAGATTTCAATATTAAATCATTAAATCTATTTTATCATCAAAAAAACGACGTGATTGTAGGGGCAATTTTACATCATAACAGAACCCTAAAAGATTAGAAAGTCGTTCATTTTAAGGTTCACAAGCCGATACCAAATCATCACTAGGCAAACGCTTATCTCTAATTGCTAAACTACAATAACCCTTTTCATTATTTGATTGTGAGCTTAATACAACCAAATTACCGCCCACTTTATCCATTAACTTACGGTCGTAATTCATTAAATTACAACAAGCTTTAACATTACCAGTATTATGCAATGGGCAATGCAAATGGATTTCAACATATGCAGTATCATTTGTTATTTCTCTTATTCTAAATAAATCCCGACCGTCAGGCGGCATTAAATCTTGCCAAGTTTTAGCTAACTCGGCTGGTGTATTTGCTTGCTTGGGTTTGTTTAAAGTAAGATTTAGCCAAGCTGAAAAGTCAGTAAGCCATTTAACTATACCGCTCCATTTCCTTTTTGCAAAAAATGCGAAAATGGATAAACACCATTTAAAAACGATTAGTTTTTGAAGTTGCTTTCTCATCGTTTTATTACTGCGTTTACTTTCTCTAACAATTGCTGGTTGCTCTCCAAACATTTTTTGTTACTGCCTTCCAATAAAAAGTAAGCCCCTTCAATACTGGTAATGATGTTTTGAACTAGTGGATCATCCAAAAAACCATGTTGCCCTTGGTAAATGGCCTTAAAATCTAAACTGTAAATAAAATAATCACCCAAATACTTTTCATGTATTTTTTCAATCCGCTCATAAGCTTGCAAAGTTTTGGAGTGATTTGAATAATGAGTTTCTAAGCTTTTACGTAGTTCAAAATCTGAAATCAGTCGCATATCACCTGAATTAATAAGCGTTTGGTAGGTGGTGTTTTCGGGGTAGAAATTAATAATACGAGCCAAGTTAAAAAACTTACCAACTATACTATCTCGGCGGGTTTTATCATTACCTAAAAAGGGTTTTATCATTTTAATATCGGCTAGTTTTTTAGATACATCAATTTGATTTAGTCTTAACTGCTCAATTTCTTTTTCAATATCGGCAACCAAATTTTCGAGATAGATTGTTTGTTGCTTTTCTTCGCTTTGCGCAACATTCCAATTGTTAATGGCAACCGCCAGTGTTATGCCAATAACCACCAAAATAATTTCGCCCAAGGCGTACAACAAGTATTTTTTGATGCGACTGGTTTCCAATGATTTTAATCTTATGCCCCGAAAAAGTTTCACCTTTTACTAAGATACAACTTAATGTTTTGGCGTTACGGCTCCCTAAACAGGTGAATGTAGCCGCTTAAATCCTGCGCTACCCTTTCGCTGCCATTGCTATTTAATTCAAATACTTTACAAACATAATAGTACACATGGGTTGGCAACTCTGCCCCAGTTTTAAAGTGCGTGCCATCCCACAAAATTTCAGGGTTTTCGGTTTCAAACACTTTTCCACCCCAACGGTTAAAAACTTCCAACTCAATACGGTGTACAAACTGTGCACCATCAATCGGAATGAACAGGTCATTCATTTCATCGCCATTTGGGGTAAAGGTGTTGGGCAATTCGTATAGCAAGCAACTTTCTTTGCAAATTGTGTTAGACTGAAGGCTTTCGTTCATAAATGAATCAACCGCTGTAATGTAATAACAGCCTGCAATTGTGCCATTTAAACCATCGTGTAAGTAAGAGCGTGCCGAAGCATCGCCAAGCTGTTCAAGCAATACCGCTTGCTGACCTGGTGCTTGGTAAAATATGTTGAAGTAAAAAACATCTTCTGCGCAAATCTCGTCTTCTAGTGCCCATTCTAATAAATTAGAATCGAAGGTTTGGGGTTCGCCTGTTTCTTCTCTATCACAGTCATTAGTAACCATTAAATCGGGTGCACATGGGGGTGTCGTATCTATGGGTATATCGCATTTTTCCTGCGAATTGTTTATGAGTAAATCTGGTAAACCTGCTGTAAAGTAGCTGCCTTTTGATTTTACCAAATAGCAATACTCTAATCCGTTTGTTAATTCCGTATCGGTAAAACTTTGGCTTGCAACGGTTGTTAACGAATCGAAAGTTACGCTTGCTGTTCCTTTTCTAAAAATGGCGTACTCGTAGTTAATCCATGGTACTTGCTCGTTCCAGCTAATGGTTACTTGGTTATCATTAGGCATAGTATTAATAAAAACAGATGAAGCTATTGCCGTTTCGCCTAGTTTAGTGCCTGCGGTAGTAAATTCTACTTTATAATAGTAAGTATTGTTTTGTGTGTTTAATCCATTTAAAGTGATGCTTGTATCATTTGCCTCAGAAAAACTATTGGCGGTAAATAATGCCACTTGGTTAAAACTACTACCATCTGTCGATTCCAACAAAATATACTCATAAGGTGGCGGGTTAACAATGGTATCTAACTCAGTACCTAGGGGTTTAGCCCAACGCACAAACATTTCGCCATTACTCGCATCAGTGCTAAGTACACTAACGTTTAATATAATTGGCAAATCGCGCGGTAATGATTCGCATACACCAGCGGAAGGCGCACTAATTGAAATATTCAAAGGCGTACCACTTGCTGTTAGTACATCGGCAAACTTGGCGGTTACTCGATAGGTATATTCAACTCCAGTTGAAGGGGTAGAATCTTCAAAATTATAAGTTGTTATATCCTCGGCTAATTTGGTATAGCCAAAACTTTCTAAACTTTGATCGCATGTGTTTAACTCGCTTAAATCGCAGCCTGCCTTGCGCCATACGGTAAATCCTACAAACTTATCAAGCTCGCTACAAGTATAAGGCTCTTGCCAAGTTAAATTAATTTTGCCTGCCGAGGCAATTGCTTGTAATCCTTCAACAGGCGGGGGCTGTAAATGAATAAGCCATGTTTCTAAATCTGATAAGGGGACGGGTTGACCTGAAAAGAAGAAATCATCTTCAGCTCTGAAAACAACAGTATAATCGCCACTAAAAATATGCTGGCAAACGGTATTCCATGAAAAAACACCTTCGGCGGGGTTGGTGCTTGCTCCGTTTACAATAAAAGTTGCCGCATTAGGGCTAACTTCTAAAGGCCCCCCAAAAGCAGTTAGGGTAACATTTTGTCCAAAATTGGGGTCGGTTGCATTAACCTCAATAATCAAATTTTCACCTATGGTAATACAAGTATCATTTAAATTAGTAAGCTCGGGCGGTTCATTATTGGTATCTAAAATGCTTATTTGCATATCCCTTATCATCGTACCGATTTTAATACCATTTCTATATTCAGTAATTAAAAAAGCGATATTATACTCACCAGTTTGCTGAGGAGAATCCCATATAAATTCGCCTGTATTTGCATTTAAGCTTATGTTATTGTTTCCTCCTGGCACAATTTCATTAGGAAATGCGTAATTAGGTACTGGTTCGCCCTGCCCTTCATGTGGTTGCAAAAGTTCAAAAACTAAGCTATCGCCATCAATATCATAAGCATTTGGGTTATGAATAAAGGGGTAATTAACTTCTCCATAATCAATAGGTGGTTGCAAAAGTTCAGGCGAGTTATTGTAACCGTAAAAAAGTGGGTTAAGCAAAAACAGTGTATCTTCTAAATAAAATTCAACATTAACTGAATTTCCGCCATTAATGTTTACAATACCATCGTTACGGTTAGGGTCCGTCATGCTTACTACATAAAAAGGGAAAAAGCCCGGATATGTATGGAAAGCTTGGTAGATATTTTTTTTGATAAAAAGACCAGGAAATGGCTCGCCATTACCATTTGTGCGAGGCACATTTTCGCTTTGTCCATCGCCCCAAAAAACTAAAAGGGAATCTCTATCAGCATCATCGCTGCTGCCACCCGTTTTTGTGTAGGTTGTAATTGTAAACTCAAATCGGTATTCTTCGCCAGGTAATGGGGCATGTACATAACTTATTTCGCCAGCACGATTGTGCGTAGCATTTAACTGAAACGCAAAGCAAAATAGGATAATTACTGCTAACGCAATTGATTTTTGAACTGTATGTAAAGAAATGGTTTTACTCACGCATTAAAAATTTATAGCCCGCTTTGATAAAAATATCCAAAACATTTGCTAATCTTATAAAAGCTTCATCTCATGTTTTATTATCTAAATAAACACATAACTGGCTTATTTGAACTAGTTTTTCCAAAATTATGTGCTGCTTGCCATAACCGACTGTTAAATGACGAGCATTTGGTTTGTTTAAGTTGCACTTACACTTTACCGCAAACCAATTTTTATTTACAAGCACAAAATACCGTTACCGATGTTTTTGCTGGTAAATTATCCATTAAAAATGCAACGGCCTTGTATTATTTCACTAAAAATACAAGGGTGCAAAATCTTATACATTCATTAAAATATAAAGGGCGCGAAAATGTTGGTGTTTGGCTTGGTAACAAAATGGGAAAACAACTTATTGAAAGCCCATTTTTTTGTAATATTGACCTTGTTATACCCGTTCCTCTTCATCCAAAACGGTTAAAAAAGAGGGGCTTTAATCAATCAGCCTGTTTTGCGGAAGGTATTGCCGAAATTATTAACAAACCAGTTGACACAATTTCGTTAAAAAGAAAAATTAACTCGCAAACACAAACAAGAAAATCGCGAAGCGAACGATGGGAAAATGTTAAAGATATTTTTTTAACAACAGATACTGATAACTTAAAAGGGAAACACATTTTGCTTGTTGATGATGTAATTACTACTGGTGCAACACTTGAGGCTTGTGCCAAAACTTTATTGCAAGCTGATTGTAGCATTAGTGTTGCTACCATTGCTTATGCAGAGTTGTAAGAACAATAAATTTATTAGATATTTAGACTAATAGATTAGAGAGGTTTGAGAAGGAACAGCTTTTGATTTTTCGTTCTTTTCATCAAGAAAAGGGGCATTTAATCAGCAACCACGACCTGCCCATCTTCCAACAAATCCATTCCTTTTAATTTTAAAACAATTTGAGCGGTAGCTATAACATCATTAATTGCAATTTGATTAATGGCTTGCTGGTTCTCATTTTGCCAATATAATTGATGGATTTGTTTGTTCACCCCTGCCTGTTTGGGTATATCAACACCTAAAGTATGTGCCATTAAACTTAATGATGCATATTGTTTGTAATCGCCAAAACGCCAAATTTGCATGGTATCTAAAATTGGCATTTCCCATGGTTTAAAGGCGTGAACATTTAAAAGTGATGGAATGCGCAAACCATTTGCCAACATCCGCCTGCTTAAAAAAGGGATGTCGAAATTTTTGATATTATGCCCGCAAAGCCTGTATTTGTTTACATTGTTAAAAGAGCGGTTCATTAATTCAATTAGCTCTTGCAGTAAGTCTTTTTCGGTACCTTGTAAACTTTTTATGCGCAGCTTTATAAAGTCGCCTTCTTTATAAAAAAAGCCTATGGCAATACTTATTACTTTAGAAAACTCGGCATATAATGCCCCTTTTTCAATGTACCATTCATTAACAGATTTATCATCGCCCCAATACTTGCTTTTTTCAATCCAAAGGTTTTGTGTATCCTTTTCAGTTTGATTGAATTGGCTAAACTGGGTTGCTGTTTCAATATCAATAAATAGTAAACTTCTTAATTCGATATGCTCCAGCATCCTTTATTTTTTAATACAAATTACAAATAATTCGCTACCTGCCCGTGGGACAATTGAGTTGTAGCATTCCTCCATTGTGATTATCTCAAAATATTTGCCGAATAATGCTTGATACTCATTTTTATTACCGCCGTAAGGCGGATTTGTCTCGAAGGTTTTATTAAAAAGCAAGCCTACTAATTTGCCGCTTGGCTTTAAAAGTTTGTGCATTTTTTGTACATATTCCTGCCTTTGATTAGGATACAAAGCACAAAAAAAGGTTTGCTCAAAAATTAAATCATATTGACCCTCGTGACTAAAAAAATCATCGCAAAATAATTGTTTATCAGGAAAATTAGGAACTCTATTTTTAAAATTTTGGATGGCTGTTTTTGACCAATCAATAAGACAAGCGTTTTTAAATCCATTGTTAAATAAATATTCTAATTCGTAGCAATTACCACCACCAGGAATTAAAATTTGGCTATTTTTTTCGCTTAATTGGTTGATATATTGCTTTATTGGAGTAGATATAAAGCCAATATCCCATCCAATTTCATTATTTTTATAACGGTTTTCCCAGTAGCTTTTATCTTGTTGAAGCATAGTAGCACTATTTTTGCTAATAAATGTTAATTAACAACAAAATTACCGATACCTTTCGTTAGGTATCAAAAATCAACTAAACCAAGCCAACTATGTCAGCATTTTCAGGAAGAACTCCCTTTTTCCTAATATTAATTGGATTACTGCTTTTAATTAACGGGGTTTTGTTTTTTAACAATAGCCGCACCAAGCAACAGGCCGAAAAAACCAATGTTGAACTGGAACAAATTAAGCAAGAACAAACCGATTTATTGGAAGTTTATAAAAGCGTGCAGGAACAGCTTGAAAGCACCCGAGATTCGTTAATTGTAAAAGATAGCCTTGCCATACGTATGGAAGAGGAGATACAAAGCCAAGAAGATAGGATTGGTAGCCTTTTAAGAAAACAGAATATTACCAAAGCCGATTTGGAAAGCGCGCGCATAATGATTCAAAATCTTAGAGACTCAGCCAACAACTACCAACGGCAGATTGAACAGCTTAAATTGGCCAACATTGAGTTATCGAACGAAAATGAACAATTACACAATGAGGTTACGACCAAGCAGCAAGAAAATCAACAATTGTCTGACCAAAACAATATGTTAGTTGATGAAACTAATAGGCTAGGCGAAGAGCGTGATCAATTGCAAGCCACAGTTAACCGTGCTGCCGTTTTACAAAGCGGTATGATTGCTGCAACAGGTGTACGTTACAAAAAAGGCACTAAGGAAGTAGAAACAACGAAAGCGAAGCGGGCGGAAAAAATTAGGCTTTGTTTTGACTTAATGGATAACCCTGTTGCTAAAGTTGGCAACCAAGAAATTATGATGAGAATTACCGACCCAACAGGAACAGTTTTATCTGTAAAGGATATGGGTTCGGGCGTTTTTACAAATGCTGATAATGGTCAAATTTCAAAATACACATCCAAAGCCTTGGTGAATTATACAGGCGAAAAAGGCAACTATTGTATGTATTGGCAGCAAGATAATGGTTTTATGCAGGGCAATTACGAAGCTGAAATTTATAACCAAGGCTATAAAATTGGAGAAAGAGGATTTAGCCTTAATTAAGCCAGTTGAAATAGCTGTTGTTGGTGCTGGTAAGCTAAGCTGGCATTTAAGCCAAAAGCTTTTTGCACAAGGGCATACTATTACACAAATTTTTAGTAGGCAGTTTGAAAAGGCTGAAAAGCTTGCTAAACTTGTTGGTGCCAGTGCTACTAATGATTTAGCGAAAATTAATACTAATACATGTTGGGTTTTAATTGCGGTTGCCGATGATGCTATTGAGGAGGTTTCTGAAGCATTAAACAGTAGGGAAGCGTTGTTTATTCATACTTCAGGAAGTGCACCGATAAATTTGCTGAACAAACATAAAAGGCGTGGTGTTTTTTACCCTTTGCAAAGTTTTTCATTACAATCCAAACCTAATTGGAATAACATACCCATTTTTATTGATGCTTCAAAAAATGAAGATATTGAAGTAATGACCGCCATTGCTCAAACAATAAGCAATTCGGTTGTGCCTGCCAATGATAAGCAACGTGAACAATTGCATTTGGCAGCGGTTTTTGCCAATAATTTTTCAAATCATTTATTTGTATTAGCACAAGCTATTTTAAAAAAAAATAACTTACCCTTCTCTGCAATTTTGCCGTTAATTAACGAAACCGTTAATAAATTACAATTTGATGAACCAAAAAATCTACAAACAGGACCAGCTATCCGCAATGATGTAAAAACAATTGAAAAGCATCTTGAAATGTTGGATGACAAACCTGAGCTATATAAAACATACCAGCTTTTAACACAATCAATTATTAATCAACACAACTAAATGAGCGAAAATATATTAGAACTTTTCCGCCCAATAAAAAATTTAATTTTTGATGTGGATGGGGTTTTGGCAACTGAACATCTTTTAGTTACAGAAGAAGGGCATTTGTTGCGCCAAATGAACTCAAAAGATGGTTTTGCCTTAAAAACTGCTTTAGATAAGGGCTATACAATAATTATTATAACCGGTGGTGCATCAATGGGAGTTGCTAAAAGGCTATGGGGCTTAGGTATTGAACAGGTACATTATGGCATACACAACAAACAAAGCAAATACAATGAGTTACAACAACAATTTAACCTAAAAAAAGAAGAAACTTTATATATGGGAGACGATATGGTGGATTTTGAAGTAATGCAATTAGTGGGTTTGCCTTGTTGCCCTGCAAATGCGGTTTCTGAGATTCAACAAATATCAAAATATATATCTCCTTTTAACGGCGGGTATGGTTGCGTGCGCGATGTAATTGAAAAAGTACTCAAGTTAAATAACCAGTGGTACTAAAAGTTCTTTTTAAACCTTGTAGTGACGAAACGAGTCATAGTGCATCATATAAAGGCGTAATTTTAATTAATAACGCATAAAAATTCTTTGCAAGAAATTAACTTTGCGCCAAGTTTAGCTTATCAAAACACACAACTATGAAATTTCAAAACCTTTTAACCAAATATGCTGGTATTTTAGTTTTAGCCTTGCTAATTGGTTTAAACGCTTGTACTGATGATTGTGCAAGCAAAGATTGCGGCCCTAATAGCGTTGGCTGCGAAGATGGCGTTTGTATTTGCGAATTCGGCTACTTCGGTGAATTTTGCGACCAAATTGACACCACAAGCCTTTGCGAAGGCATTGACTGCGGTCCCAATAGCATTGCTTGCGAAAGCGGCATTTGTATTTGCGAATTCGGTTACTTCGGCGAGCTTTGCGAGCAAATCGACACCGCTTCAGTATGCGATACATTAGATTGCGGTGCCAACGGTATTGTTGTTCAAAACGGATTAGACTGCTTTTGTGAGTGCAACGATGGCTGGGAAGGAGATAATTGTGAAATCCAATCTTCATTAAACTTCTTAGGCATCTACACTGCTACTTCATCTTGCGATTCGGAAACCTTTATTGTAACAGTTGAAGAATCAACTATTATTGAAGGTGGTATCAAGTTCATTAACTTTTCCAACCTTGTAAACCCGACTGATCCAAACTTGGATTTTGTGGTAAATGCCTCGGTTGATGGAACAGCCATTACCATTTTCATCGTTCAAGATGGAATTACAGTTAACGGTACAGGCGAATTGACCGAAAACGGCAACATTAACCTTACTTATACTTTAACTGATGAAGACGGTAACGAGCAATCGTGCACCGACATTTTAACTGCATCGTAAGCAACATTTTAATTGAATATTACCAAAGGCTTGCTATTAATTTAGTAAGCCTTTTTTATTTTGCAGTATGCCCACAAGTTTTGAAAAGTATTTAACCGATTGGCTCGGCACTTCCCTATGGGAATGTAAGACCTTGCCTCAAGCAGGCTCGTCGCGCCAATACTACCGAGTTGAAGCATCTAACAAAAACTATATTTTGACTGTTGGTGATGACCTGTTAGAAAATGAAACATTCATCGCTATAGCTAATTGGTTTAATAATAATAACTGTAATGCCCCTAAGGTTTTATTTAGTAATAATGAACAAGTTTATCTGCAAGAAGATTTAGGGTCTGAATCTTTATATGGTATAGTTAAAAAAGACGGTTTTAGTGATTCAACTATCCAACAATATCAATTGGTTATTGATGAATTAATAAACTGGCAATCAAAATCACACAAAAAATTTAACTGGCAATTATGTCAACCCATTAAAAAGTTTAGCGAACAAGCTTTTAAATGGGACTTTAATTATTTTAAATACTACTTTGCTAAAATCAGTACGATAAGCTATGATGAAGGGAGACTTGAAAAAGATTTTAATACCCTAGCTGAATATTTAATGCAGGCGGATGGTAATTACTTTGTGATTCGTGATTTTCAAAGTAGGAATATAATTTTCAAGGACAATCGGCCGTATTTTATTGATTTTCAAGGGGGACGTAAAGGAGCAGCACAATACGATTTGGCATCCTTACTATTTCAAGCAAGTGTTAACATGCCCAACACTTTGCGCCAACAATTATTGGATTACTATATTAAACAAGCTCAGACACAATTGGCTATATCTTCTGATTTTAAAGCCTTTTATTATGCTTTTGTTTGGGCTAGGCAATTGCAGGTTTTAGGTGCTTATGGATTTAGAGGTTTGTATGAGGGCAAAAGTTATTTTACTAAAAGCATTCCTTTAGCAATTAAAAATATTGAATGGTTAATCTCCAATAACTTAATTACAATTGAGCTGCCTGAGTTAACTGCTTTTTTTAAGCAACTTATTGACTGTGAATGGCATAAGCAATTTGAATACACTTTAGATGAGAAAAAGTTAACGGTTAGCATTAATAGTTTTTCATACAAAAAGGGAGGCATCCCTAAGGATTTATCGGATAATGGCGGTGGCTTTGTTTTTGACTGCCGTGGTTTGCCCAATCCTCATAGGATAGAAACAATAAGACCTTTTAATGGCACGCAACAACCTGTTATTGAATATTTAGAAAAGCAGGATAAGGCCCAAAAATTTTTTAGTAATATGTGCGCCTTGGTTGAGCCGAGTATAGAAAATTATATTGAACGGAAATTCACTCATTTACAAATAAATTTTGGCTGTACAGGTGGCAAACACCGCTCAGTATTTAATGCCCAAAAACTATATGCGTACTTGGGTGAAAAATACGATATTAACCTAAAGCTCAACCATATTGAGCAAGAAATTACTGCAACTAATAAGGCATAATTTTAGTAATACAACCATTATTTCCTACAGCGTAGATATTATCATTTTGGTGTGCTATGGCGTTATATTGACAATTAGGTATTTCATCTAAAATACGCCAGTTTTCGCCTCCATCAATGCTTTGCCAAATGCTTTCTTCACCAGCCAACCAAATTTCATTTAAGTTAAGCATCAAAACATCATTCCAATGATATTTTTTGCCTAACAAGCCATTTGTTTTTTTACTTTTAGTCCAACTGGCACCACCGTTTTTGGTTTGCCAAATACTACCCTCATCTCCTACTACCCATCCATTTTGCGCATCAATAAAATGCAAGGCTTTAAATATATCGCCACTTATATTTTGAGTTTTCCAAGTTTCTCCGCCATCAACTGTTTTAACCACCAAACCAAAACCACAAGCATAACCAACATTTTCGTCAACCATTTGAATATCAAATAATTGTTGATCAAATAATTGATAATTAAAACTGTAATCATCAAGATTAAATTTTGCAATAAAACCAAGGAAAAACCCCTCGCCTCCAACACCCACTAAATACTTATTAGTTGATGCCAAGCTTAAGACTGGCTTCCATCCATAATCGGGTAAACTAATTTGTAAAACACTCCAGTTTGGTTGACTAATATTAAGCATTTTGCCATCAGTTGCGCAGGCAATTAAATCATCTTCTAAAAAATGTAAATCGAAAAGCCCTTGACTATTTGGCGTGGAAAATAATTGGCAGTTATCGCTTTCAATTGTCCAAATTTGCCCTGTTTCAAAACGCTCCCCTCCACCAACAAAAGCATCACCATTTACATTAAAAACTATTGAACGCAAGGGTAAATCTGTTCCGCTTTCAATTTGAATAAAATCGAAATTTACTTTTTCTTTTTTACAAGAAGGGAGTAAGACAGTTAAAGCCAAACCAAAAATTATATGTAATGCCCTTAATTTCACGGAAAATTTATAACTACTAAATTGAGTAAAAAATCAGATAAAACCTTCGCTTTTTCGCCTTTGCGTTTAATTAAAAGCTTTTTTCATGCTTTTAGTGGCGTTGCTCATTTAATTAAAAATGAAAAAAACATCCAGGTTCATACTACTGCCATTTTAGTGGTTTGTTCCGCAGGCCTATTTTTTAAAATTGAAACGTGGGAATGGTGTGTGGTATTATTATGTTTTGGATTAGTTTGGGGTTTGGAGGCTTTAAATGCTTCACTTGAAAAGCTTTGTGATCATATTTCGCCTGAAAAAAGTGAGGCCATCAAACAAGTGAAAGATGGTGCAGCAGCGGGGGTTTTAGTAGCTGCAATTATTACTATAGTGATTGCAGCTTTTATTTTTTTGCCAAAGGTTTTAACCGTTTTTTAGCTGGGCTAAAATATCGCTGTTTTCAAAAACTTCTGTCTGGTTGTTTTCATTCATGCCTACTACAAACATACCCCCAGCCAATTCTGTAGATTTAATGCTCATATTTTTTCCAAACAGTTTAATTAATGGATACAATAATCGGAAAAATCGGTAACTAAAATTGGGCTCATTACGTGGGTTTACAGGATAAATATAACTTGGTCTAAAAGTTTGAAAGGCTGCAAATCCTATTTTTGATAGTTGATTTTCAACGATGCCTTTATCCTTGGCAAACATCATATTGCTTTTCTCGCTACGGTCAGCACCTGCGCCACTTAAAAGGCAAAATTTGGCATTAGAGGAATACTGGTACAACTGCTCAGCAATTTTTAAAGGAATATCAACAGTAATCTCTCGGAATTTATCGCGTGATACGGCACCTGTGTAAACGCCAATACAGCAAAAGGAAACATCAATTCCATTTAATTCATCACTTTCAGCTTTGTATGATAAAAAGTCCGCAACCACAATTTCTTTCAGTTTTTCGTGCTTGATACTGCTTGGTTTACGCACCAAACTCAGCACATAGCTTACCTCATCGCTTTGTAAGCATTGTTGCAATAGTAAACTACCTACCATGCCACTTGCACCAGAAAGTAAAACCCTTTTGCCCATTTTAGCTGCCTACTTTTTCTTTTTAATTGAGCAGCCAATGGCTTTGGTAACGGTAGGTTCAATTGGTTTACCAGCTAATAAAGCATTAATGGCGTTGGCTAAATAATGTTCTTCTACACGAGTTTCGTTTGCATAATTATCATCAATTGCGCCTATATATTTTACAACTAAACCAGCTTCCTCTTTATTCAATAAATAGATATGGGGAGTTTTCTTCGCACCGAATTGTGGGTACACTTGTTGACCTTCATCAAACAAATAAGGGAAAGTAAAACCCTTTTCACTAGCACGCTCAATCATACTTTCATAACTATCATCGGGTACAACTTCGGGGTCGTTAGGGTTAATGGCAATTACTGGGTAGCCTAAAGCTTTGTACTTTTTATCAAGCGCAACAATTCTATCCTCATAAGCAATGGCATAAGGGCAATGATTACAAGTAAAAGTTATTACAAAGCCTTTTGCATCAGGATAATCGGCAAGACTAAGCATTTGCCCATCAATGTTTTTAAGGCTAAAATCAGGAGCAACATCGCCTATCTTTAAACCTGTTACCGTTTTACCGTCAACGGTTTGCGCCTCAACGCCATTAGAGCTTTGGCAAGCTGCAAAGGCAATAAATAGGCTAAAAGTTATTAGTAGTTTTTTCATTTTTAAATAGTTGCTTGTTTAAAGATAAGTTATCGGTTAACACCCTTGCCTGTTATTAATTTAGTGCCTCTATCTACAATTAAATACATAACTGGTACAATTACTAAAGTAAGGAAAGTTGCAAAGGCTAAACCAAAGATAACCGTCCAGGCCATTGGCCCCCAAAAGGCAACATTATCACCTCCAAGGTAAATGTTTGGTTCAAAATTGGCTAATAAACCGTAAAAGTCGATATTAAAGCCAATAGCCAACGGAATTAAGCCTAAAATAGTGGTAATGGCGGTTAATAATACTGGGCGTAAACGTGTTGCACCGCCTTGTACAATTGCCTCAACCACTTGGGCTTTGGTTAGCCTTACCTCCTCGTTTAAGCCTAGTTGATTGCGCAAGCGAGTACGTACCAAATTGGTATAATCAATTAAAACAATGGCGTTATTTACAACAATACCAGCCAGGGATATAATACCAATACCTGTCATAATAATAATGAAATCCATTTGCAAAAAGGCGTAGCCTAACATTACCCCAATGGTGCTAAATACTACCGAAAGGATAATTACAAATGGCATTGCTATTGAGTTGAATTGGGTAACAATTATTAAAAAGATTAAGAAAACGGCAATCATCAAAGCATTTACCAAAAAGGCGGTTGTTTCGTCTTCTGTTTCTTGCTGGCCAGTAAACTTAACCGAATAACCTTCTGGTAAAGGGTAATCTGCCATAATTTCTCGATAAGCATTTACAATTTCTCGACCGTTATAGCCCTCTAAAACATTAGAGTAAATAGAAATTACCCTATCCAAATCTTTACGTTTTACCGAGCCGATGGTAGAACCCTCTTTTTTAGTTGCCATAGCTGAAACCGGCACTTGAACCATTCGCCCTGTATTTTGATTACGGAAGCTTATTTTTTGGTTCATAACCGCATCGGCATTGTAGCGTTGGCTTTCGTTAAAGCGCAACATAATTGGGTGTTCGTCTTCACCATCTTTAAACTTGCTAACTTCTTTACCAAAAACGGCGGTACGTATATCACCCGCAATTTGTGCAGTTGATAAACCAAACTGTCTTGCCCGCTCACGATCGATGTTTACTAAAAGTTCGGGCTTATCCAAATCCACATCCAATTTCAACTCTTCAACACCATCAACATCGCTGCTTTCTAAAAACTTTTTTACTTCTTGCGCTAGTTCAATTAACTCGTTATAGTCTTCACCAGTAACCTCAACATTAATTGGTGGACCTTGCGGTGGACCATTCTGCTCTTTTGAAATAGTGATTTTTACTTCATCAGTAAAATCCTGTAATTGCGCACGCACCTCTTCCATAATTGCGTTGGTTGATTGCCCATTACGTTTTTCAAATTCTAAAAAGAAAACAGAAATACGAGATTTATTAGGAGTGCTACGATTGTCGCTTGCTTGCTGCGGATCGCTTGCGCCTTGCCCAACATTGGCTAAAACTGCCTCTGTCATATACTCATAAGGTTCTAAAGTTTGGGTAATCCTGTCTTCAATTTCTTTAGCCAAGGCATTGGTTTTTTCAATATCCGTACCTATCGGAAATTCTGTATAAATGAAAATCATGTTGGGCTCATTATCAGGTATCTGAACTATTTGCACGCCCGAGCTTCCAAAAATCATCATTGAACCATACATTAAACCAAAAGTACCAAAAAGGAAAACTGCTGGCCAAAAGCTAGATAAAACAAACTTTAAAAAGCGACTATACACCTTTTCAATCCACGGCATAATATTATCTAAAAAGAAATGAGACATTGGCGCAAATACATAATTATGCACAACCACAATTACCGCCGCAATTGCCAATAAAGAACCGAAAACGTTTGCCCCCATTAAATAACATAATGCCGATAACACCGCAAAACCCAATGCCCAAGCCCAAATTCGTAAGTGCTTCTTTTTGCCACTAGTATCTTCAACCCGCATTAGCATTGAAGTTAACACAGGGTTTACCACCAATGCCACAAACAACGACGATGACAATACAATTATCAATGTCATTGGTAAGTATTTCATAAACTCGCCCCATATATCATCCCAAAACAAAAGGGGTAAAAAGGCTGCCAAAGTGGTTGCGGTTGATGCGATAATAGGCCATGCAACTTCGCCCACACCTTCGGCTGCAGCCTGCCTCGGCGGCACGCCTTCTTGCATAAGGCGGTATATATTTTCGACGACCACAATACCATTATCCACTAACATCCCTAGGGCTAGGATTAATGAGAACAGTACCATCATATTCATGGTAACGCCTGCAAAATCCAAAATCATAAAGCCCATTAACATTGATAAAGGAATGGCAATACCTACGAACATAGCGTTGCGTAAACCTAAAAAGAACAGTAACACTAACACCACTAATATTACTCCCGAAATAATAGAATTTTCGAGATTATCCACCATCATTCGGGTTTGCTTTGAAGTGTCGTTTATCAATTGCACATCCAAACGTTGGGGAAAAACATTTTCTTCCGCTTCAGCTAAAATCTGCTTAATCTTATCTGATGCGTTTAATAAGTTCGTTCCGCTACGTTTTAATATATCAAGGGTAACAACAGGCTGTAAGTTCGAGCGCGAATAGCTTTCCGTTTCTTTATAGCCATAAGTTACCGTGGCAATATCGCGCAAATAAACATTACCGCGCTGGTTTATTACAACAATATCTTCAATCTGCTGCATGTTTTTAAACTCACCCACAATACGTACGTTACGGCGCATGCCATCTTCCAAAATATCGCCGCCCGAAATGGTCATATTTTCACGCCCAATAGCCGTTTCAATATCGTAAAGGCTAACTTGGCGCGCCTCCATTTGGTATATATCTACATTAATAGATACCTCTTTTTCTTGCACGCCTTTAATTTCCACTTTCGAAATTTCCGAAAGCTTCTCGATTTCGTCTTGCAAGTATTCGGCATATTCTTTCAGTAAATCAACATCGTCAAAACCCGAAAGATTGATGTTCATTACGGGCAGGTTACTAAAATCGACCTTTACCACATTGGGGTCGCGCGGTAAATCCTGCGGAAGCTCGGCTTTGGCTTTATCAACAGCATCTTTCACTTCTTGCAAAGCCTCATCAACATCCACATTAAAATCAAACAACACTTTAATACTCGAAAAATCTTGTATTGATGTTGATGAAATTTCATCAACCCCTGTAATGCTGTTTATTTCTTTTTCGAGCGGGCGTGTAACTAAATTTTCAATATCAAGTGGCGAGTTGCCTGGGTAAGGCGTAGCCACATAAATTTCAGGGATTTTTACTTCGGGAAAATTTTCCTTTGGCATAGTGGTATATGCCGTAACCCCCATTATTACGATTAAAAGTACCAATACTAAAACACTAGTTTGGTTGCCAATGGCCCAAGTTGAAAGGGCAAAATCGCGCACTATCCTTTTAAAGCCATTTTCGTTAGCTTTTTCGTTTGTTTGGTTTTGAGTTTCCATAAACGCCTTTTTAAGCCCGTTATTTAATTCTTACACTATCGCCATTGCCAAGTGCGCTGCGGCCTTCGGCTACAATTAATTCGCCGCCATTTAGGCCTTTGGTAATTATTGTTTTACCCTCAAACGATCGGCTTTTTTCAACATCAATCCGCTTTGCAATTTGCTGGTCCTTATCCTTTTTTACTACATACACATAGTCGCCCTTAGTATCTTGTTTAATTAAAATAGAAGGAACTAATACGGCTTTTTCGGCTTCAAATTCTTTGATTTTGATATTTGCCAAAAGGTTGGGTTTCAACTTTCCGCCTTTGTTGCTAATGTCTGCCTCAATTTTAAAGGTTCGGTTGGCTGGGTTAATAATTGATCCTATTTTGGTGATTTTTGCTGTTGTTTCCAAATCCAATGCTGGAATTGTAACATCTATTTTTTCGCCAACTTTAACGGCTTTCAAATAATTTTCTGAAACATCTGAAACGATTTGTACTCGGCTTAAATCCATTAATGTAACTATTGGCATACCTGGTGCTGCCAACTCGCCTTGCTTAATGTTTACCATTTCAACCACCCCGCTGCTTGGCGAATAAACCTGCATTTTATTTAACTGAATTTGTATGGTCTCCAGTTTTTTCTCTAAGGCTTCAACATTGTTTTTACTTTGCAAATACTCCAGCTCCGAACCAATTTTTTGATCCCACAATTTTTTGCGGCGTTCGTAAACATCTTTTGCTAAAGACAAGCCCGTTTCAATTTCGGCTATACCACTTTTAATTTGAGTATCATCCAAACTTGCAACTAATTGACCAGCTCGTACATAATCGCCCTCATCAACTTTTAAGCTAACTATTGTACCGCCCATTTCGGGGCTAACCCTATATGTTCCTTTGGTTTCAATACTACCTTGCACTTCAACAAACTCAGTGTATTGCTCCACTTTAGCAGTATCAACCGTAATGGTTAAGGTTTTTACCTTTTTGGCATTGTAATTCGGATCTTGCTCTGCTAAAGCTTTTTCCAAGCCCTCAATTTCAACATTAAGGTTTTTAATATCGGCTTTCAGCTTTTTTATCTGCTGTTTTTTGCCTTCAATTGTAGATGTATCTACATCTGAACCGCCGCCACCACACGATGCCAGCAACAAAACAGAAAGCAGGGTAATTAGCGTTCCAAAATATTTCATGGCTAATTGTTTATTGTAATGATTAAAATTTTCCCATTGATTTTTCCAAGCTTGTTTTGGCACTTACCAAATCGTACATAGCTTGTATTAAAAGCGATTGGGTTTCAAATAACTGGCTTTCGGCTGTTGTAACTTCTAAGCTCGACCCAAGGCCTTCGTTATATTTTATTATAGATGTGTTGTAAATTTTCTCCGCTAACTCAATGCTTTTTTGTTGGGTTTCAACCGCATCTAAGGCATTAATGTAATTGGTTTGCGCCTGCATAAATTCGGTGCGGTAGTAAAACTCTAAATTAGTTTTAGCTAGGCTTATTTTGTCTTTGTTAATTCGGCGTTGTTGTATTAAGTATTTGGTTTCAAGCCCATCAAAAATGGGGATGTTTAAAAACAAGCCCACTGTGGTTGCAGGGAACCATTTATTTCTGAATAACCTGAAATTATCAGCTTGGTATTGCCATTGGTGCGTTGCGTATAGCGAAAGGCTAGGATAATATTGCGATTTTAGGCGCTTAACATCAATGGCGTTCAACTCCTCTTGCAAGCTTAATACTTTATATTGCTTGCGGTTTTTGTATATATCTTTTGCATCCGCCATTCCAATCTCCTCGTCCATAATATCCTGCAAGCTAGTGGTTAGCTCAATTTCGCCTTCTTTGTGGTAACCAATAACCACTTTTAGTAATTCCTTGGCAATGGCTAAATTCTTTTCAATATTGTTTTTTCGTGATTTTAAGTTGTTAAGGGTTAATGTAACTCTATCCACTTCAATTTCTTCGAGGAAGCCATTTTTGTGCAGTTCGCTCAATTCAAACTGCAGCTTGCTTAAATTATCGATATTCCTATCCAGTATCACCAAATTTTCCTTAGCTATTAAACAACCTAAATAAGTTTGAATAACATTTTCGGTTAAATCAACATCAACCAATTCGCGCTGCATTTGGGTAACTTCAACAAACTTTCGCGCTGCCTGCAAGCCATATAAATACGAGCCGCTAAATAATAATTGATTCAGTTCAACAGCAGGTGTAATGTTGTTTTTTGTGCCAAATTCAACCTCCTGTGCATCACCAAAAACAGGTGCAAAAGTTGTATCATTAACTTGAACCAATTGCGTTGCTAAAAAATTCTCTCCATTCACGTCAGTATAACGCTTTGATATAGGGTTAAATTCAGCTGGGAATACAGATATTGGCAACTTTAACCAATGCTGCACATTTACGCTACCCGTTATTTTTGGTAGGCCTACTGCGGTTAGTTCGCCTACACGCGCATTGGCGGCATCAACATCCAATTTTGCATTTTTTTTATCCAAGCTATTTTGCTTGGCATAGGCAATAGCTTCATCAAGGCTAAACTGTTTAAGCTCTTGCGCTTGCAAGACAAAAACACTAAATATGAGTAATAGCGATAATTGTTTCATGCCGCTTTAATTTTTGTGGGTTGGTGTAAATACTTATCGAAATAGGCCGCCCCTTTTAAAGAAGCAATGCCATATATATGGTGTTTTAAAAACTCGGTGTAAGTATCGCTAATTTGGAACTGATTGGGCGGAAACACCTCTGGATCAATCAACAAATCCATGCTTGCCAAGTAAATTCGGCAAATCACCTCAACATTTAAATCATCGCGATACCAGCCTTCGGTCATGCCTTTTTCCATGTTTTGGCGAACTACTTTATAAATAAATTGGCGGTGTTCGCCCTGTATTAGCTGCCACGATTTTTTGTAATATCGCTTTAAATCAAGCGCACTTGTTGGATTAATGGTTTTTAATTTGTTACTAACCATTTTGCCGATTTCAATTAATTGCTCAATTGCGTTTTTATCTGTACCCATGATTTGTTCGCACATACATTCCTCCTCCTCAATAAATCGCTCAACAGTTTTGTGCACCAAATCGGCCTTGCTATTAAAGTGCTGGTATAAGGTTTTTTTTGAAATGCCTAATTCCCTAGCAATTTGATCCATAGTAACGGAGCGCATACCATATTGAAAAAACAACCAGTGGGCTAATTCAATTATTTTATCAGCTTCATTCATAAATACTACACAAAGAAACGCTGGAAACTTTAAAAAGTTCCAAAGTTTCCAAAAAAGTTATGTTAAATTATTTTAATGGTGAACTTGACTAGTAAACAAGCCTAAGAATGCTGCCTTTTATACAGCTTTCTAATAATGGTTATTTGCCCACGATGATGTACTTCGTCTTCAGCTAAATGATATAGTACCCAAGCCAAATTGTAGCCCGTTTCTGGGTTATAGCCTTTTCGTTTTTCAAAAAATGTTGCCTTATCAATTTTTAAAATAGCTTCAATCATTTGTTTGCGAGATTCATTTAAAGCTTCAGCATAACTTTCTAATGGTCTGTTTTCAATTAATTGGGGGATGTATTTACCCATTTCAAGTCCTGGCACGTAAAGCTCTTCTTCTTCGGTCGTCATTTCACGCCCTTCAATAAATTCAATTCTAAAAACATGCTCGCAAGCAATAATGTGCGAAAGCAATGCCCCTATTGAGTTCCACCCATCTGTATATTGCCAATCAATTTCATGAGGTAAAATTCTCTTTACTGTTTGCAATGTAGTAATTCGTGCATCATCCAAAATCCCTAGTAAATAATCAATTGAGTGATCTGCGGCTTTCCCGAAATTAATATAGGTGTTGCGTTTGAGCATGGTAATTAAAATTTACGTACCAAATGTAGCTGGTATTATCAACATACGATTATAGTTTAAGATAAGCTTAAAAAGGACGAACTTTGCCCCATGTTTACAGGAATTATTGAGGCGCAGGGCTTGGTTGAACGGCTTGAAAAAGAAAGCGACAATTTGCACATTAGCGTAAAAAGCCACCTTAGTACCGAACTTAAAATTGACCAAAGCGTTTCGCACAATGGCGTTTGTTTAACTGTTGTTGATATTAAAGATGATGTTTACACGGTTACAGCCATCCAAGAAACTTTGCTAAAAACCAATATTGGCAATTTACAAGTTGGCGATGCCATTAACCTTGAACGAGCCATGTTAGCTAATGCACGGTTAGATGGGCATATTGTACAAGGACATGTTGACCAAACCGCACAATGCACCCAAATTAAAGAAAGTGGCGGTAGTTGGTATTTTAATTTTGCTTTTGAGCCAACCGATCAATCAATTTTAGTAAAAAAAGGATCAATATGCGTTAATGGGGTTAGCCTTACGGTGGTTGATTGTAATGAAAGTAACTTTTCGGTTGCCATTATCCCTTATACTTATGAGCACACCAACTTTAACGCTTTTAAAATTGGTACAACTGTTAATCTTGAATTTGACGTGATAGGTAAATATGTAAAGCAACTGGCTAAAGGTTATTCTTCATTACTAGAAAAAACGGCATAGGCTATGCAAGGCATGATTTTTTGTGCAGGATTAGGTAGCCGCTTAAAGCCTTTTACCAATAAACAACCAAAGGCAATGGTAAAGTTGGCTGGCAAGCCATTCCTGTATCATATTATTAAAAAATTTGAAAGATTAGGGGTAAGCCAAATTGTAGTTAATGTTCATCATTTTGCCGAGCAAATTATTGCATTTATTAAACAAAGTGATTTTAAAACCTCAATAGCTATTTCTCATGAAAAAGAGATTTTATTAGATACTGGTGGAGGGCTAAAAAAAGCACATACTTTATTTCATCCTAGCGAACCAATCATCATCCATAATGTAGATGTAATGACTAATATTGACTTATCAGAAATGATAAATCAACATAAACGAAATAGGGCTTTAGCAACCTTAGCTATTCGTAAACGTTACTCATCAAGGCAATTGCTTTTTAGTGATGATTTGGTTTTAAAAGGCTGGCAAAACAATAAAACTAATGAACAAATTTTAGTAGGTAAATACACCGATTTAAAAGCCTATGGTTTTAGCGGTATCCATATTGTTTCTCCTCAACTTATTGAAATGTTGCCTAATACCGAAGGGGCTTTCCCTATTATTCCGCAATACCTTGAATTGGCAAAATCGCATTTAATTCAAGGTTATTTGCATGATGATGATGTTTGGTTGGATTTAGGTACGCCCGAACGATTGCAACAAGCCGAGGAAATAATAAAACAAAATCCTAGTTTACTTTAGCGACGTGGTAAAATTAATTAAAATATTAACTGCATTGTCGCTAATGTATTGGGTAAATTGCTATGCCCAAAACGATGATATTTTAACACGAGATAGTATTGATATTAATTCCTTATATCTTGAAATACACCCTGTTTACGACCTTGATTTTTACACAAAAGAATATTTAGATACCCTAATTGACGAATTGCATTTTTTTTACCCCAATGAACATGGTGAGTTTCGTCAGCAATTTGCGCCAGTATTAGGGCAAAACCTTTTACCATTTAAATATAAATACCCTACCAACATAAGCTTTAATAACGGCTATAACAATAACAACCCTTACAAATTCAACCTTAAAAACACACCCTTTTATCAAAATACCGCCCCCTACACTTTTGCTGAATACGTATTAGGCGGCAATGAAAATTACTTTAATGTTAGCCACGCCCAAAATGTGGCAAAGCCAATTGATTTGGCAGTTCGTTACAGAAACATCAACAGCGAAGGGATTTACCAACGCCAGGTTACCAGTGTAAATAATTTGGGGGCAAATGCTTGGTTCAGCTTGCCCAACATCCGTTATCAGGCTTTGGTTTCTTATTTGTGGAATAGACAAAACCGCCAATTAAACGGTGGAGTTATTGAGGATGTTTTTGGTGCAAGCACCATACAACAAGCCGAAGCCGCTGTTTATTTAAATAATGCCGAAGAACGATTGATTGACAAGCATTTGTTTTTCCAACAATCATTTGATTTTGGACCAAAACGGGATAGCCTCAACACCCAAGATTCAGTTTATGTTGAATGGATTGAACCAAAGTGGCAACTATTCCACCAATTTAACCTACATAACAACGACCGTTTTTATACTGATAGCCAAAGCGATACAACATATTATAGCAAGTTTTTTGTTGATAATGGGTCAACCCAAGATTCATTATACTTAAAAAAATACCACAACAAATTTGGCATTACTTGGTTAGGTAAAACAAGCAATGCTTATAGCGGTATTAAAGCAAAAGCCTCAATAAACCACGAAGTTTTTAAACATTTGCAAACCAGCAGTAACGATAGCACTACTTATGGCAACATTTATAAAAACTCGGGCTTTTGGTTAAGCACAATGGCGCAAAGTGATACTGCATTTTTGAAAAAGTTAAAACTAAAGGCACAAGTAAATTACGGTTTAAGTGGTTGGCATAAAAACACCCTTACATTTTCCACCGAAACAGTAACACAAATTAAACAGTTTAATGTTGTAAGCGGCATTAGCTATTCTCAGTTAAATGCCCCGCATATTTACAACAGTTACTTATCTAATCATTTTATTTGGGATAATAATTTCGTAAAAATTAAAACGCTTTCACTAAAACTAAGCGGTGCTTTTAAAAAGGATTTGTTAAAGCTTGGTTATGAGTTCATCAACCAAAAAAATCCTGTTTATTTATTTGAAAATGCTTTAGCCAAACAAAGCACCAATACTTTGCAATTACATACCATTACCGCAAATGTTAACCTAAATTTTAAGTGGCTGTATTTACAATCAAACAATTATTTGCAGTTTGAAAATCATACCGACATTGAATTACCGATGTTGGTTAGCCAGAATCAAATATTTTATCAAGGCTGGCTTTTTAAAAATAATATGCAGTTACAAAGTGGCTTAATTATTTTATACAACAGCCCTTATAATGCCCCTAGTTTTAATGCCGCTTTAGGGCAATATAACTATGGCAATTCCACGCAATTAACCACCTACCCTACTTTTGATGTTTTTCTTAACATGAAAATAAAAAGGGTAAGCTTGTTTTTAAGAACTTACAACCTAAATCAAGGCATGCTAAGCAATTGGCAAGGCATGTATGCCTACCCCAATCATCCACTACCCGACCGTTCGTTTAAATTTGGTTTTTCGTGGGCATTTTACGATTGAATCGCCTTCATTTTGTAGCCTTGTTCGTGTAAAAAAGCCAAAACCTGCGGCAAATACCACTTTAGTTTTTCTGTAATCCTTCCCTTATCGTGCATTACAATAATGCTACCGGCTTTAACATTTTCTATTATTCTTGTAAGGCATTGCTGCTTACTAACATCTGCCATAAAATCTCCATTCATAATACTCCACATCACAATTTTATATTGTTGGCTTAGTTTACGGTATTGTCCCCATCGCATTGCCCCATAAGGTGGCCTAAACAAATTTGACTGGATTAAGGGTTTCGCTGCCTCTACATCTTTTAAAAAATCGACGGTTTTGGTATGCCATCCATTAGGGTGTGTTTGGCTGTGGTTTCCTACTGTATGTCCAGCTTCAATAATAGCTTTATATTGTTTTGGAAATTGCTGGATTTGCCGCCCAATACAAAAAAATGTGGCTTTGGCTTGATATTGGTGTAATAAGTCTAGTATCCAGTAAGTTAAGTGCTCGGTCGGACCATCATCAAAGGTTAAATAAACGCTTTTTTCATGCGGGTTTGCCGACCACAAAGCTTTTGGATAAATTTTTTTTGAAATCCAAGGGGTATTTATTGTGTAAAACACTAACCTTTTGTTGTATTAATCGTTAAATAAAAGTATGCCTTTGCTTAAAATTGTTCATAAATATAGACACTTTGCAGTAGCTATATTACTGGCAATACCTTTTTTGTTCCCTTCGTGCGAAAAAGTTGAAGGGCCAGGTGGTAAAGCAACTATTATAGGCAAAATAATGCAAATAGATATTGACATTGAAGCAAATGGCGACACAACGGTTGAAGCATCATATTATATACCAGACGAGAATGTTTACCTAATTTATGGCAACAACACAATTTATGATGATGATGTAAAAACCAATTTTGATGGTTCGTACAAATTTGAATATTTAAGAAATGGCAACTACACCCTTTACGCTTATACTGAATGCGACCAAGCAACCGATATATGCCCTGTTTTTAAAGAAGTAAACATTGATAAGGGCGATAGGGTTGTAAATGTTGATGATATTGTGATTTATAACAAGTAATGATGTTAAACACACAAATGGAAAACATTATTGAAGAAAGTTTGCTAAGGTTTAATACCATTAGCCTTGACGAAATGAACGACAAGGTTAGGTTAATGAACCGAGTGGACACCAAGTTTGTTTTTAATGATTACCATTTGCTTAGCATTTTAGAAGAATTGAAATCGGATTATTATGTTTTGTATGTTGATGATACTCGATTAGCCCCTTATGAAACTTTGTATTTTGATACCGAAGATTTAGGTTTGTTTGAAAACCACCATAATCAACGGGGCACACGGCATAAAATTCGTTATCGTAGATATGTTAACTCCGACATTAATTTTTTTGAATTAAAAGAAAAGATTAATACTGGTCGAACCATAAAAAAAAGGATTCCTACTGGTACTTTTAGTTGGGATAGTTACCAAAGTTCATTCAAACTATTTGCGCAATTTTATTTAAAAAATACCGAAGCAAACCTATCCCCCTCACTATGGGTTTATTTTTCGCGCATAACCCTAGCCAAAAAAGATTATACCGAACGGGCAACACTTGATGTTGGCATAACCTTTAAAGGTGTTGGATTGGATGCGCCCATAAAACGTTTACACAATATCGCCATACTTGAAGCCAAACAACCAAAGCTTGACAGGAGTTCGCCAATTGTTCGTACTTTGAAAAAACACGCTATATACCCCATGCGTATTAGTAAATATTGCACAGGGGTTACAAAATGCTATAACGGCATTAAAACCAACAGATTTAAAGAGAAGATGCTTACCTTAGAACGTATGAGTGGAAAAAAGGGAGCAGAAAAAAAGAGAATAGCATATGCTTTTTGATGATTTACTATTGAATATTACAGTTGTTGATTTACCAAGAATTACCAATTTGGGAATTAGGTTTGCCTTTAACCTTGTAGTAACTGTTTTACTAGTTGCCTTTGTTTATTACCCCAGAAGCAAAGACAAAAATTACGTTTTTACATTCATATCATTCAACACCCTTGTATTTTTTATAACCTATTTACTATCAGCAGCCGAAATTGGGGTTGGCGTTGGTTTTGGTTTGTTTGCCTTATTTTCCATTATTCGGTATAGAACATTGCCTTTACCAACAAAGGAAATGACTTATTTATTTGCTTTTATTGCAACGGGTATTGCCAATTCAATTGGGCTTGAAATTGTATCCTTAGCCGAAGTTATCTTTATGAATGTGGCCATTGTGGGCGTTATCTACTTTTTAGATGCCGTTTTCTTTACCCGTTCGGAAATGTCGCAAACAGTTACTTACGAAAAAATTGAAAACATAAAGCCTGAAAACAGGAGCATTTTAATTAAAGATTTAGAAGACCGAACTGGCTTAGTTATTGATAAAGTTAGTGTTGGGCGTATTAACTTTTTAAATGATACCGTAAGGGTAAAAATCCATTATCATTTAGAAAAAAACCCAAGGCTTAACCAACCACATGACTTTGCATCTGACGAACAATTTATGGACACTTCTGAACAAGAAGAGGGTTAAAAACCTATTTTTAACAAGGGTTAGCCAAGCTTTATGCCTTGTTATACTGTTTACATTTAGCTTAACAGCTCAAAAAACACAACACGATTGGGTAAACTGGTCAGGTATATCGCTTTCGTTTAGTCCTGTAAAAACACTTGATTTTAGCTTAGATCAACAAATACGGTTCGATGCAAATATGAGCCAATTCAAATCTAGTTTTACTGAATTAGGTACAGGGATTAAAGTACACAATGCAGTTTCTTTTTCTTTTAGTTACCGATATACGCAGCGTAATCCTTACCAACAAAACAAACAACGCCTTTCAAGCATAATTAGATTTAAACCCGATTTACAGAATAATAATTTTAAACTTAGTTTGCGGCTCAAACATCAATTTAACTATGTATGGAACCGCAGCGAAAGCAACCACGATTTAAGAGCGAAAATTTCAGTAAAATATGATAAGAAAAAGTGGGCAATTACGCCCTTTGCAGCAGGAGAATTATTTTACGATATGAACCACCCTACCGAAAAATTAAGTAGAGTTAGGGGGCAAGCAGGCATTGAATATCCTTTTAAAAAACAATGGCACAAGCTTGCAAAAAAATCAATTGAAATACGTTACATCTTTCAACAAGAGTTAAATGGAAAAATACCTGAAGCTGCACATATAATTGCAATAGGCATGAATTTTAGCTTTAAATCTAATAAAAAAGATTTGGACAAAGTAGAGAAAAAGATTGATAAAATACCCCACGAATACAGAGGTTTTTGAAAAATAATCAATAAACAGTATTAAACCACTTGCACAGTACTATATTTTACCCTATACTTGTACTATTCAACTTGAATAATACATAAGGGATGATACAAAATGATTTAAAAATAGAATTACTAGAAACTTGGGAGGCTACTTATAAAAAGGGGCAGTTAACACTTTGGGTGTTTTTGGCTTTAAAAGAAGGTGAAAAATATGTGAGTGATATTAAAGATTTTGTTGAGGCAAATTCTCAAAACACGATAACCTGCGAAGAACAAAGCCTTTACCGCACTTTACGTAAGTTTAAAAAACTTGGTATGGTGAATTATCAAGAAAAAGAGGGCTTTAAAGGCCCCAATAGAAAGTATTACATTTTAACCGATTTAGGGCTTGAGCTTTTACATGCTTTTACTGAAAGGAACATCAAGCTATTTTTTAATGACAACCTTAAAAACCTATTATTCAACAAACAATTAGCATTATGAAGTATTTAACAAAACATTTTTGGTTTTTTTGCCTCAGCGCAGTGGTTTTAGGCGTTTTATTTTATAGTAGCTTAAACTGGCTACTCATAACAGAAAATTATGCATGGATTTTTGTAGCAGCAATAGTTTATGGCGTTAGCATGTTTTTATCTGGTAGGTACTTTGGCATTAGAAATACAAATGAATCTGGACTAAATGATTGGGGAGTATTTTTTCACATTGCTACCTTTATAATTTGGGGTGGCGTTAGCTTTATATGGACAGCTTTACCAGACTGTATAATGTGTAATTATCCTTTAGGTATTATTTTAAGTATCTGGGGCGTAATACTAGCTATGCACATTTACTTTTTCTTTAAATACAGAAACTTCAACTCAATAAATGGCTTTGAAAAAGAAGAAATATTTGAATGACAAACTAAAAAGCCCGCTAATTGCGGGCTTTTTATTGTCAAATAGATTAGTAATTACTTTGCAGCAGCAAACTTTTCCGCTACTTTATCCCAGTTAATCACATTAAAAAATGCACCAACATAATCAGGACGGCGGTTTTGATAATTTAAATAATATGCATGCTCCCAAACATCTAAACCTAAAATTGGAGTGCCTTTGCAACCCTCTTCCATTAAAGGGTTATCTTGATTAGCAGTTGAACAAACACAAAGTTTACCGTTACAAACACATAGCCATGCCCAGCCAGAACCGAAACGCGTACCTGCCGCTTTGCTAAATTCTGTTTTAAATTCATCAAAGCTTCCAAAAGCTTCATTAATTGCATCAGCTAATTCGCCAGTAGGTTCACCCCCACCATTAGGAGACATTACCTCCCAAAACAAACAGTGGTTGTAAAAACCACCACCATTGTTACGAACAGCGGTATTATCTGTATGATTAGCTAATAAATCTTCTATTGATTTTCCTTCTAAATCAGTGCCTTCAATAGCAGCATTTAATTTATTAGTATATCCATTGTGATGTTTTCCGTAATGGATTTCCATCGTTCTTGCATCTATATGTGGCTCTAAAGCATCAAATGCGTAGGGTAATTCAGGAAGTTTGAATGCCATAAATGAAAAGTTTAAGTTGAAAAATAATTTGTTACAAAGGTAACACCCAATAATTGCTCAAAAGTTCAAACCACTTAAAGTATTAATACCTTAGGCATATTTGCTAGGTTTGTAAAAAAATTTAGTGGCTTTACCTAATACAATTATAATTGGCGCACAAAAGGCGGGTAGCACATCCTTATACGATTGGATAGGGCAGCACCCTGATGTATATGCCCCAAAATTGGTTAAGGATACCCACTTTTTTAGTAATGATGAATTGTATAACAAAGGTTTACATCAACTTGCCAACTTTTACCCTAAGCATCAAGGCGAAAAAATAGTTTTAGCAGGCGATGTTAATTATATTTTTCATGATTTTGTAGCAAAACGACTTTATGATTTTGATAAGGATTTAAAGTTAATTTTAATTTTGCGCAATCCTGTTGAAAGAGCAAAATCAGCTTATTACTATTTTAAACAACATTTGCAAGAAGAACAGACTTTTGAAAAAGCAATTGAAGATGAGCTATCGGGTAAGCTTAAAACCGTAAAACAACAGGCTAATTTTGCTTATTTAAGCCATGGATATTATTATGAGCAATTGCAAGTATATCTTCAATATTTTAAAGCCAGCCAAGTAAAAATTTTGATTTTTGAGCAATTAATAAACGATAAAGAAAGGCACTTAAAATCTTGCTTCAGTTTTTTAGAAATTGACCCAACATTTATACCCACTTGGGAACATAAAAACAAAACTGGCGAAGTTAAGTTAAAGTGGCTAAGCTCTTTTTTTATCAAAAAAAACAACATTAAAGAGTGGTTAAAAAAATGGACTCCTTACAATAGAATTTTTACACCCAGAATTAAAGCTCAAATCATCAATATAGTTAATAGGTATAACACCAAAGCTCACTTTAAAAATCCAGATTTAAAGATTCCCAATGAAATTTTAGAGAAATATAGGGCTGAACGAAAATTACTTTCTCATTATCTTAAAATTGATTTAACAAAATATTGGGAAATTTGAAAATGCCCGAAAAAACTATTGTATTAATATGGTTGTCAAACAAATAATAAATTCCTGCGTTATGCAATTGATTTAAGCGAAAAATGAAGATTTAAGTCTTTTTAAGCAACTATAAGCTACAAACAACTGTTATTTTTGTATGCTTGCTTTTGCAAGGCTTTAAAGTAATGATTATGAAAGTGGATGCAGGACCATTATTATCAAAAATTGAAACACCCGATGATTTAAAAAAGTTAGGCAAAAATCAACTTTTTGAACTAACTAATGAATTAAGAGATTTTATCATTGATACCGTATCAATTAATGGTGGTCATTTTGGGGCAAGCTTAGGAGTAGTTGAATTAACGGTAGCCCTGCACTATGTTTACAACACACCCCATGATCAATTGGTTTGGGATGTTGGACACCAAGCTTACGGACATAAAATTTTAACTGGAAGGCGCGATCAATTTCATACTAATCGTACTTATGGTGGTCTTTGTGGTTTCCCTACTCGTTTTGAAAGTGAATACGATACTTTTGGAGTTGGTCATAGCTCAACCTCTGTTTCGGCTGGTTTAGGTATGGCAATGGCTAACAAATACTTAGGTAACAATAAGCATCATATTGTTGTAATTGGCGATGGTGCAATGACGGGTGGTTTAGCTTTTGAAGGATTAAATAATGCTGGGGTTTCAAATGCAGATTTACTCATTATCTTAAATGATAATTGCATGTCAATCGACCCGAATGTGGGTGGTTTAAAGGAGTATCTAACAGATATAACAACATCTCCTACCTACAATAAAGTACGTGATGAAGTTTGGAATGCTCTTGGAAAAATTTCAAAATTTGGCACAAATGCCCAAGAGGTAGCATCAAAAGTTGAAGCATCGTTAAAAGGAATGCTAAATAAACAAAGTAATTTGTTTGAGGCTTTCGGTTTGCGCTACTTCGGTCCTGTTGATGGGCATGATGTAAATAAACTGGTTGAAATTTTTGAGGACTTAAAAAATATTAAGGGTCCTAAAATTTTACACTGCGTAACTGTTAAAGGCAAAGGATATTTGCCTGCCGAAAAAGATCAAACCAAATGGCATGCGCCTGGGCTTTTTGATAAAATAACAGGCGAAATAAAAAAGAAGCACAACCCTGCACCAAGCCCACCAAAATATCAAGATGTTTTTGGTAAAACGATTATTGAATTAGCCAAGAAAAACGAAAAAATTGTTGGGATAACTCCTGCTATGCCTAGCGGTTGTTCCTTAAAATATATGATTGCTGAAATGCCTGATAGAGCATTTGATGTAGGCATTTGCGAACAACATGCAGTAACTTTTGCTGCTGGTTTGGCAACACAAGGTCTTGTCCCTTTTTGTAATATCTATTCCACTTTTATGCAACGTGCATACGACCAGGTAATCCACGATGTAGCCATACAAAATTTACAAGTAATTTTTTGCTTAGATAGAGGCGGATTAGTTGGTGCTGATGGTGCAACACATCATGGCGCATTTGATTTGGCTTACTTCCGTTGCATACCTAACATGGTAATTTGCGCTCCAATGAACGAGCCAGAGCTACGTAACATGATGTACACTTTGCAATTAGATAAGAACAAATTTCCATCATCAATTAGATACCCAAGAGGTAAAGGCGTTTTTATTGATTGGCAAACACCAATGCAAGAAATTGAAATTGGCAAAGGGCAATGTATTAGAAACGGTGAAAACACAGCTATTTTAACAATTGGACATCCTGGTAATTTTGCTATTGAAGCTTGCGAAAAGCTACAAAATGAGGGTATTAATATTGCACATTACGATATGCGTTTTGTTAAGCCTTTAGATGAAGAAATGCTACATGGCATTTTTCAAAATTTTGAAAATGTTATTACCATTGAAGATGGTGTAATACAAGGTGGTTTTGGTAGTGCTATTATTGAATTTATGGTTGATAATGGCTATACCAACAAAGTACAACGCCTAGGCATACCCGATAAATTTATTGAGCATGGAACACAAAATGAACTTTGGGCAGAATGTGGCTATGATACCAACGGAATAATTAAAGCTGTAAAAAAGATATGTAACTTAAAATTGGCTTAAAAAGAGTTAAAGCTTTTTTTAGGATAAGAACTAACTTTGAAGTACGTTTAAGATAAAAGCATTCAATTTTTGGTGGGCTAACTGTTTAACTTAATGGATAATCAAGAGCAAAATCTTTCAGAAAAAAAAGAAAGGGCAATACTATCGTACTTTAAACCCATCTTATGGATTTGGGCAATATTTATTTTGGGGTGGATTGCAGTAATTGGTTTGTTTGTGGCCATTAATAATGGTTTGTTCGGTGAGCTTCCATCTAGTAAAAAACTTGAAGATCCAAGCAATTCATTAGCAACTGAAGTTTATTATAGCGACAATACCTTAATGGGTAAATACTATATTGAGGATAGAACTAATGTTACATACGAAGAAATACCAGAAGAATTAATCAACACCCTTGTTGCAACTGAGGACGAACGCTTTTACAGCCATTCAGGAATTGATTTATATGGTTTAGGTTCTGCTGTATATAGGTATGTAAGCTCATTTGGAGAAAGAAAGGCTGGTGCCAGTACTATAAGCCAACAATTGGCTAAAAATCTTTTACATGAAAGAGCAAGCGGTATTATTGACAGAATAAAGCAGAAATTGCAAGAATGGGTAATTGCTATAAAACTAGAGCGGCAATACACCAAACAAGAAATTTTAACCATGTATTTAAATACCGTGCATTTCAGTCATAATGTGTTCGGCATTAAATCAGCAGCAAAAACCTATTTTAGTAAACACACTCACGAACTTACATATAACGATTCCGCCTTTTTAATTGGCATGTTAAAAGCTAGTACGGCTTTCAACCCAAAAACTAATAGAGATAGAGCTTTTGGGCGCAAAAATGTTGTTTTAGGGCAAGTTTTAAAAGCAGGTCATTTTAGTGAAACCGTTAAAGATTCACTTGCAACGCTTGAGTATGATGCCAGCAAATACAATTTATCAAATCACAGAAGTGGCAATGGTACTTACTTTAGAGAATACTTGCGTGAGTTTTTAAAACAATGGGCAAAAGAGAATAAAAAGCTAGATGGCAGCAGTTACGATATACATGAAGATGGATTAAAAGTTTATACTACTATCGACCCGAATTTACAACGATATGCCGAACAAGCTGTTGCAGAATATATGCCAGAATTACAAGAACAATTTTACAAAGAATGGAAATACAAAGAACCTTGGCACGAAAATGAAAAAGCTTTTTTAACTCGAGCAATGAAAAGAACAGAACGTTATAGAGTTTTAAAACGAGTTAACGACTGGCCAATTGATAAAATTGAAGAGAATTTTAACACCCCAAGGCAAATGACGGTTTTTACATGGAATGGAGAAACTGATACATTATTAAGCCCTATGGATTCAATAAAACATTATAAAAAAATACTTCGTAGTGGTTTAATGGCCATGGATCCAGCCAGTGGTTTCATAAAAGCATGGGTTGGAGGAATTAACTTCAACCATTTTCAATATGATAACGTAAGGGAAAGCTCAAAAAGGCAGGTAGGTTCAACTTTTAAACCTTTCATCTACACTTTAGCAATACAAAACGGCTGGTCGCCATGCCATAAAGTAATGAATACACCCGTTACAATTCCTGCTGGTAAACATGGCGTTAGTGAAGATTGGACACCAAGAGGCTCGCATTCATCAGATTTAGATGGCAAAATGCTATCATTAAAAACATCATTAGCCAATTCATTAAACTGGGTTACGGCCTATTTAATGGATTTAATTGGGCCTAAACCAATTGTTCAAATGGCAAAACGTATGGGAGTTAAATCGGAAATTCCTGAAGTAGCCTCAATTGCATTAGGTGCCGCAGATATTTCTTTGTACGAAATGGTGGGGGCTTACTCAACTTTTGCTAATAAAGGAACATATACCCAACCACTATTTATTACACGAATTGAAGATAAAAATGGGCAAATAATTCAAGATTTTGTTCCACAGCGTAATGAAGCATTAGGCGAACAGCACGCCTACATTATGCTTAATTTAATGAAAGGCGTTAAAGATGAAGGAACAGCTAAAAGACTGATGTATAAATATGGTTTTACGCTTGATCAAGATATAGCCGGTAAAACTGGAACAACCAATGACAACTCTGACGGTTGGTTTATTGGAATTGTACCCAACTTAGTAACAGGAATTTGGACTGGTGGTGATGAAAAAGTAATCCGTTTTAAATCAACCCGCTATGGCCAAGGTGCTAATATGGCTTTACCTATCTGGGCAATTTTCATGAGTAAGATTTATGAAGACGAAAATAATGGCATTAAAAAATCTGACACATTTGAAAAACCTAATGGTCGAATTTCAATTGAATTAGATTGCTCGAAGTATGACCAATATACCGATCCTTTAGACAATCTTACAGAAGAAAATGATTCAACCAACCTTCAATTCGACCCACAAATTGAGGCCGAAGAGGACGAGTTTTTCTAAATTTATTAGCTTTAAGCTATGGTGCATAATGCCTACCAAGCAATAAAACAAACTTTGCCAACAGAGGCAGGCGTTTATAGGTATTACAATACCAAAAATGAAGTAATTTATGTAGGCAAAGCCAAAAATTTAAAAAAAAGGGTAGCTTCATACTTCACCAAAAAACATGACAATTACAAAACAAGTGTACTTGTTAAACAAATTGTTAAAATTGAATATACTGTTGTTGAAACCGAACAAGATGCACTTTTACTTGAAAACACCTTAATAAAAAAATTTCAACCTCGCTACAATGTTAATTTAAAAGACGATAAATCATACCCCTATATATGTATTAAAAATGAACGATTTCCACGAGTGTTTTTAACACGCAAACTAGTTAAAGATGGCTCAGAATACTTAGGCCCTTTAACATCGGTAAAACGGGTTAGATACCTATTGAATTTTTTACGTAAAATGTACCCTTTAAGAACGTGTAATTTCAATCTTTCAAAAAAAAATATTGAAAACGAAAAATTTAAAACCTGCCTTGAATATCATTTAGGAAACTGTAAAGCACCTTGTACCAACTTACAAACCGAGGAAGACTATGCAGCATCAATAAAGCAGATAAAGCACATTTTAAATGGTAATTATGCACCAGTTAAAAAAATTTTGAAAGCAAAAATGGAAATTGCAGCTAAAAATTTAGAATTTGAGCAAGCTGCTTACTACAAAGGTCGTTTAGAGTTATTAAACAACTACCAGTCAAAAAACACGGTTGTTAACCCAAAAATTCATAATGTAAATGTTTTTGCCTTCATCCAAGATGATAAAAATGCTTACGTTAGTTTTTTTAATGTTGCAAATGGTTCAATTATTCAAGTAAAATTGGTCGAAATAACAAAAAAGTTAGATGAAAGCAAAGAAGTACTACTTCAATTGGCCATTACAAACATTTTAAAAGCTATAACTAATAATGCAACGGAATTTATTATACCATTTACAATTAACTACCCCGATGAAAATATAAAATTAACTATACCTAAAATTGGCGATAAGAAAAAGTTACTGGACTTAGCAACAAAAAATGCAGTTTACTACAAAAAACAAAAAGACTCTCAAAAATCTGAAAAAAAGGCAAGCCAAAAAACCTTTGAAATTCTATCTCAAATTAAAAGCGATTTTAGATTAACCGAATTACCATCCCATATTGAATGTTTTGATAACTCCAACTTACAAGGTACCAACCCTGTTGCTTCAATGGTTGTTTTTAGAGATGCTAAACCATACAAAAAAGATTATAGGCACTATAAAATTAAAACTGTTGAAGGACCCGACGATTTTGCATCGATGACCGAAGTTGTTGGGAGGCGATACAAAAGGTTGCTAGATGAAGGTTTGAGTTTACCCCAGTTAATTGTTATTGACGGAGGCAAAGGGCAATTAAGCGCAGCTGTTAAAGCATTAAAAGAGCTTGAAATTTACGGGCAAATTGCAATTATTGGAATAGCAAAACAATTGGAAGAAATTTTTGTACCAGGCGATTCAGTACCACTTTATATTGATAAAAACTCATATAGTTTAAGGGTAATACAACAATTACGTAATGAAGCGCACAGGTTTGCAATTACCTTTCACCGAAAATTACGCTCAAAAAACACTTTTAAAAGCGAACTTGAACAGATAAATGGAATTGGCAAAACAACTGCTCATAAACTGCTAAGCCACTTCAAGTCAATTGAGGTAATTAAACAAAAAAGCATTACCGAACTTCATTTGATTATTGATTTAAAAAAGGCAAAAGCAGTTTATAATTATTTCAATAAAAAAAGGGAGTTAGATTAATCTAACTCCCTTTAACTATCAGTTAAATTTATACAAATTATTAATAAGTCCACAAATCGTGTTCTTTAATAAAAATTTCATTCTTAATGTTATCTGATTCCATTAAAGCATCTCGACGACCTTGAATTTTATCTGAAATCAACATATCATCAGGATTAGATTCCTTTGAAATATAGCTATCAAAATATCTAGCCTCAAAAACATCATCCCATGTCATCTTCAAAGCATCATTAGAGTCGTTAAATGCCTCGTACTTCACTAAATACTTACGTAAATCTGGATAATACACCCAAAACAAAGCTTGCTGACCACGTATTTGACCAGTATTCATGTCAATTACATCTCTAATCGGTGCAATACCTAAAATACGGCAAACCATGGTTGAACTTTCCTCATCAAAAATCCAATCTTCTTTCAAACGAAACTGATTATACTCCTTTGGATTGAATTCATTTTCAGTAATTTGGGTAATATAAGTATCAGTATCCATATCATAAACCTCCGTAGTATCAATACTTCCTAGCATTTTAACTAAATCAGTTGCTACTAAAGTTTCCGAAAAGTTATCCTTAACAAATAATTGAACATCAGGGTTTCTTTGAATTATATCCATCAAAACCTCTATAAAAGATTGATGCTCATTAACAAAAAACTTGTTCATTTTTTGTCGAGTGTCAATAACTCTCCAAATTCTTTTTGACCAAAAAACATCTGCTTCACGTATATGATCATATGATAATGCAATTTTCTCTTTCGCCATTACTTTATCATAAGCTCCATCTCGCACAATTGGTTCAGGAAAATCAATTCCTAAATCAATGTACTTACCATTTTCATCCATTTCTGGTTCATTGCTTTCTTCTGAGTTTGTCTCTTGTGCAAACAGAGATAAACTTACAAAGCACATTAAAGCAAAAAGAAATATCTTTTTCATACCTTTTGTGTTTTAGCGGTTGTTATAACGCAATTACGCTAAATAATATTATAAAATTCTATAAGCAACACTACCAAGGTCACGTGTTATACCATCAGGACCTTTAGCTTTGATTTTGTCAAAATAAATAATGTTACCTGGTTTTACTTGTTTAACATACTTACCAGCTGTACCACTCCACTTAGCACCGTTATTAGGCGAAATTAATAAATCGCCCTGACCAGCTAAGCAAACTTCGTAACTTAATACATTAAATTTAGCTTCAAAATCAAAATTTTCTAGTACTGCACGAAGACCTTGTTGAGCTTTTATCTCACCACTCTTCATTGGGCCTGGTTTCTTTTTACCAATCATTACAATTGGATCAGGAATACGCTTTACACGAAACTCAGCCGAACCATTAAAAGTACCTCCAGAACGTTTAGGACCACTTAAACTTACAGTAGCCTTACCTTGTTTAGTAACTGTTACTGTATAGTTACCAGCACCAGATGCTTTTCTAATCGTTCCACCATTCATGTTAACTTTTACTTGATCATCACGGATACCAGTAACAGCACACGAAACAGGATTATCAACACCAATATAAAATACATTCATTTTAGTTGGTGAAACAATAGCAACGTGATCAGGTGGATTAACAACGCTGTAACTCAACTTAGTATCTCTAGTAACTTCTTTACCAAAACCATCCTTAGATGTGATTTTAGCATTTAAAGTTTTTTCTCCAACAGTTGTTGCTTTTGCAGTAAATTTCGCTTTGCCACCAGTAACTGGTAAACCTCTCCCGTTTACACTAATACTTGGTGTTGATGCAGATGATGATGATGAAAGAAATACTTCAGCTTCGAATGTTTCTCCAGTAATCAATTTTGTACCGCTTAATGGAACGATTACAGCTTCTAAGTTATCAAACAAGATTTCTTCCTCAGAAACTTTTGCTTTTAAACGATCTACCGCTGCAGATGCTGAGTTTTTCGCATCATTCTTGTATTTGTCTAACAACGTAATAACGGATACAAGTGGCATTTGATTAAATGTACAAGTTGCCCAATCAGGTTTATCACAACCAGCTGGTTTTTCACCACTTGCTAATAAAACCTGACTTGCAAAGGCTTCTTTGTCGCCTTCTTCAAACTCCTCTCCATCAAAAAGAGCTAAGAATTTTTCGCGATACTCCGATATTTTATCATCTAAATCTTGACCTTTACCTTCCTCAACCATAATACGAGTAGGAATGGCTTGTTCATCTAATTTTTTTGGCCATAAACGATCAGCCGGATTTTCAGCTTCAGTATCTAAACCACCTGCTTCATCAATAATTTGAGTACGGATGCCATCAATAAATTTGATGAAATCATTTGAATATGTTTCCGCTTGACGTGCTCTATCAAGATATACTTGACCATCAGGATTCTTTTCTACAGCCTTATCAAAAGATTTAAATGAACTAACTAGTTTATTATCAATTGACTGGTTAGAAGCCTGAATACCATCATCTAAAACCTTAAAGGCATTTACAATTTCATTGGATACATTTAGGGCTAACAAGGCGATTAATACCAAATACATGATATTAATCATCTGTTGCCGGGGTTCCTTAGGTATTGACATTTAGTTTTTAATTTAAATGGTTATTTAATTATTACCCACGTGGAATGCCTGCCGACATAGCCGATAACATATTTCCGTAAACATTGTTTAATGCACCTAAGTTTTTAGCCAAAGCACTCATTTGCTCTTTGTACTTTTCAGTATCAGCAACTGAATCATTCATATTAGTAACAGCTGCAGTTAGGTTACCATAAAATTGATTCATTGCTTTTAAATGATTGTTTGTGTCTTGCAACTCTAATTCATAAACTGCATTTAACTTAGCTAAATTTTGACTAATTAACTGTACTTGCTCATGAAAAGCTTGAGTGCCTTCAGTTGCTGCACTTAAACTATTCGCAATATTTGCAGCATTACTGTACGCAACTTTTACATCGCCTAAGGCATTAGCAGCTTCTTTTGCATTTTTGGCATACTCTTCAGTTGCTGAAGCCGAATCAGTCATTGTAGTTAATTTGCCAATATTGTCTCCTAAGCTTCTTAAATGCCCACCTAAACTATCAATTAAAGCACCATCTACTTTGTTGTTTTCCAATGCTTTATCCAATTGTTGTGTTATCGAACCTTTTTTCTTAGGATCAGCCGCTGGGTTTACTAAAGCTGGATATGCTCTTTCCCATTTATAATCCTTAGCAGGAGGTAAAATACCTTGAATAATAAAAATTGCTGCCTCACCAATCATTGCCAATGTTAATACTTCATTAGCCCCAGGCCAGTGCAAAATTTTAAATAATGCACCAATGATAATAAAGCCCGCACCTACCCCAATAAGGAGGTTTTTCAAATACTTAAACCAACCAGTTTCCCAAAACATTCTATTAAAGTTTTTTATAAGTTATTTAAATGATAAAATTCAAAAGTTAATTAGTTGAAATCGCCCATTGAACGACCCAAGAAAGTTAATGTACAACGGAAGCCAATGTAAGATTTAGAAGTATCTTGAAACTCCCAATGACGCACACCTGTACGTAAGTAATAGCCTATATCTTTCCAAGAACCACCACGGATAACTTTACGACGAAGCGTAACAGGATCACCATCCTCAGAATCAACACGAATATCTGGGTTCATGTCATGAATAAAAGAATATGCGTTTTCAAAATACGCTGAAGAAGTCCATTCAGCAACGTTTCCTGCCATATCAAATAAGCCATATTGGTTAGGATTATATGAGCCTACGGGAACAGTATAAAAACCACCATCCTCAGGGTAATTACCACGACCAGGCTTAAAGTTTGCTAATAAACACCCTTTACTATTTCTTAAATATGGCCCGCCCCACGGGAACGGCGCACCTTCTAAACCGCCTCTCGAAGCATATTCCCACTCGTGCTCAAATGGCAACCTAAAGTTTTCAACTTTTTGACCACCAACCAATGCAGCGTTACTATTCCACAATTGTGTTCGCCAATCGCAAAAAGCCGTAGCTTGATCCCAAGTCACACCAACTACTGGGTACTCTTCAAAAGCCGGGTGCCAAAAGTAATTACGGGTCATCGGCTCGTTGTAGGCATAAGAAAAATCAGCAATCCAACACAAAGTATCAGGGTAAATATTTAATTCTTCTTTTTTGATGAAATCGGCTCTTGATGCCGTACTGTTGGTTCTGTCGGAATTTGTAGCAGCCGCTTTCCAATCGTACCAATCGTATTTGTAATTCAATTGTCGGGAATCTAACTCGTTTTGCCCGCCGTATTGATCGTCGCCTTGGTAAAACATTTCGCCTAATGCTGATGCGTCTTCCGAACCTTGGGTCCAATCTATCGGATAGGTCCAATCTAAGCGTTGTTCTCCCGTTTCGGTTTCTTCAAAAGCATTTAACATAACCAATGCAATTGAATCGCGAACCCAACCTACAAATTGACGATACTCGCTATTTGTTATTTCAGTATTGTCGATATAAAAGCCTTGAATTGAAATTGATTTCTGCCTTTGGGTTAAGGTTGAATTAATATCCTGGTCGGACTGACCGATGTAAAATGTGCCAGAAGGCACATAGGACATACCCAGCGGGTTGATAACCGACCATTCGTTCTGAGATTTAACACCTGTTACCTCGCCAGCAACAGCAGATGAATCAGAACAGCTTTGAGTTGCGACTAAGCCAATTAAGACCAACGCCAATACAATTCTTTGCATTTTTTTAACTTTTCTTTAAGTTTAGATTCGTAAAAATAAATTTTCAAGATATTAACACAAAATATCCACACACCTTTATTTACAAATTTCGTGGGTTATAAATCTTTTTTACATTTTTTGACTTATTCCACTTACCATTAATAGCATATTGCATACCAACTTCATGGGAGCCGATAGATGTTTGGCGCAATGGGGACAAACTAAAATCATAACTGTACACTAACCTTAATTTTTCAGCAAGATTTAAACCGAACAAGCCAATTAACGCATCGCTAGTGCTATTATTGTAGCCCCTGTAACCAATACCAAACAAAATAAAACTATTGAACTCAAAATTGGCTTGAATGTCAACTTGATGATATTTTATATTGGTTTTAACTAAAACCGACGGCGCAAATTCCCATTGCCGACCAAGATATAACTTATATTTTGAATTTAATGTGAGATTTTGACCATTTATGCCCGACAAGGTGTTTTTTTCAATATTATTCAATGAATTTGACAGCTCGTTAAATGCCAAGCCTATAATCAAGTCACTTATTTCAAAATTAACGCCTAACGATGAGCTAAGCCCTATTGCATTTCGATTTTCGACACCCAACAAATTATCGTTGTGCGCAATTTCCGCATCAACATAATTGCCGGTTGGGGTTATTAATTTGCTATTGTTTAAAAATTGGCTGTTAGCACCTAAAGACAACCCAAACGATAGCCTGCTTTTTTTACTTAGCTTTAAATGGTACGCATATGTAAATTGTAGAGTGCTTATGGTTGCCGCCCCAATTATATCATTTGTTATTAACACCCCCCATCCACTTTTTAGTTTAGGCACGGGAATATCTGCGCTTAATGCCTGCGAAAACGGTGCGCCTTTTAACCCAACCCATTGAAAACGAGCCAAGGCATTTATGGTTAAACTTTCGTTTAAGCCCGCTAAAGATGGGTTATGAATGTAATTATTGTGCGCAAATTGCGTGAACTGAATATCGCGCTGCCCTAAAAGCAGAGAGGTTTGCAACAGCAAAAAAATAAAAGCGATATTTGAAATCTTAACCACGGCTTAGGTAATGCAATACGCAAAACCTGATTTTTTATTATCAAGCCTTTAATTTAAAAGATAATTTTGTTAACCTTTTAGCTATTTACTTTTTTTTAGCCACTTTTTTCAAATAGGCTTCTATCGCCATCGTCATAGATGGGGTTTCGGGTGATGGTGCCGATACGTCAACAATCAAATCGTGGTTTTCCATAGCTTTGGAGGTTAACTTGCCATATGCTGCCAAGCGCGTGTTGTTTTGCTTAAAGTCTGGGAAATTATCATAAAGCGACTTGATGCCTAACGGGGTGAAAAACACTATCATGTCGTAAAAAATGTTTTCCAAATCCGACAAATCGCTTGAAATGACATTGTAAATCGTCACCTCTTTATAATCGAACTCATTTTCTTCAAGATAATTGGGGATGTCCTTTTTATGGTTGTTGGCGCATGGGAAAAGGAAATTTTCATTATCCTTATGTTTTTTCAACAAGCCGTACAAATCTGTTTTGCCATCTTTTTTACTATAAAAAACTTTGCGTTTACGGTACTCAATAAATTTTTGTAAATACAAGGCCACAGCTTCCGACGAGCAGAAATACTTGGTGTCCGCAGGCATTTCAACCCTTAAATCTTTGCAAAGTTTAAAAAAATGGTCAATAGCACTTTTGCTTGTTAAAATAACTGCCGAAAACTCGTCGGGGCTTATACGGTACCTCCTAAATTCTTTTAAACTTACGGGGTCGATTTGGATGAATTTGCGAAAATCAATTTTCACATTGTACTTATCGCTTAAACTTGCGTAAGGATTTTTTGCGTTTAAAGGCGCAGGCTGCGATATTAAAATCGTTTTAACTGCGGTTTCCCTTGCTGCTGTTGCTTGTTTTGCCGTTACTGTACTCATACTCAAACTACTTGCCCATTAAGGCTTTCTGCTATTTTATAGAGGATTAATAAGGGTGAAATTTCGAGGGTGCAAAGGTATAAAAAAAAATAAAAAGGATGGGCTATAATTTTTTGCTTTGCAACAAGCCCTCCCCTAAACACCCTAAACAATTGAAAAACAAACCAAAAACCTACAATAATGGCAATTTTTGTTAGGGTAAGTTGGCCAAAACAAAGTAAGCATAAACAACACAACAAGCTAACTGCTGCGCTTATAGTTGTAATTTGAATATTGAAATTGTACAACAACATGGTTTGTTTAAATGGCAACACTTGAGAAAGAAAATAAACAACGGCTTGTTTTGCCCCTACTAAAACAAATACTACAAGTAAACTAACAAACCAAACCAACAAAAAATTGCCGACAAAATAAGCTGGATAGAAGTAATAAAACAAGGTTGAAACAACGGCGCTATACACCACTATGGCGTTTAACAGCAATAAACTCATCGGTAAGTTTTCCCGATAGGTCAAATCTTCAAAAACCAAATTAGACTGCCGGAAATTAATTACTGATTTATAGACCGATTTAAAAAAAACAGGGTAAAACGCATAAACCGATATAAACCCAAGAATACAAGCGATTAATAAGTAGAACAAAAAACTTTCGAAAATTGCTTTTCCAGCCTGTTTTTCAATAATAACACGCTCGGTTTCAACTATTGGCTCATTTTTTTGGACAAGGGGTTCGTTAATTATAGTATCTACTATTTGTTGGTTAGTATCTATTGTCTCATGGGTATTTAATCCAGAATTGCTGTTAGTTTCAATCAACAAAGGCTCGTTATCTTGTTCACTTAAATGCCCAAAATCACCTTGTGCCCATATATTTGAGCTTATAAACAACAATATAAATACCAACTGTTTCAACTAAAAATAATTAAGATAACCAAAGTGAACTTTTCCATTTCTAAAAAGGATGCTATTGCCTAACTGCGCACCAAGGGCATAAGTAAGCCCAAAAATACCAGCTTTTGTTTCAAAGTTGGCACCCAAACCAAAACCATAGGGATAATCAACCCTAAAATTTTGATTATCAATAATCGAGTTAATGCGATTGCCTGCATCAAAAAACAAAAAAGCATTTGAGTTTTTTGACAAAATGTATCGATACTCCACACTTAAAACATTAAAAATATCGGCATTAATTGATTGCTCATCAAAACCACGTATTGAGTTATAGCCCCCTACCCTAAACTGCTCGTTTGAAAAAATTGGATTGTTTGTACTAGATAGGTTTTTTATAATTCCACCATAAAATTTGGTATGCAAAGCCCCGCCCCTACCTATTTTAAAAAATCGGCTTATACTGTAATTACTTTTTATTTGAATGCTTTTAACATCCAAGCTATCGTACAGACTAGCAAAATCAAATTCAGGTAAACTTTCATCACTTAAACTGGTAATTTGCACGTTTTCAGTAATTTTTTTAAAACCCAAAGCCGCATCAAAAGTAATTTCCCACCCTTTGCGAGGGTTAAAACGATAATCCAAATTGCTAAAGTTGATTTTTCCACCATAATAAGAATTTGCTATATCAAGATTTGTTGGTAAAGCCTTCGTAATCAACACTTTAGATACATCAACATTAATTAAAGCCGTACGCTGGTTTTGGTAAAAAAATTGAATATTTCCATTCGTAAACAAATCATACTGAAGCGCAATATGCGTGTTTATATCTCTAAAAAGCGTATCCTGTATAAAAATGTCAAACTTAAAATCAATGCCAATGGGTATTAAGGGCAAATAAGGAATATTAACCGCCGATTTAAACTGCTTGCCCTTGTTTTGAAAACTATTATAACTTAACCCATAATACTCGCCATAACCAAAGGCATTCAACAATTCAATTTCGCCATCTCCAGTAATATCAATACCATTACCGTCAGCTTTAGGTATAACGCCAATAACCAAATCAAACCGGTTTGATTTAGCCTTTTTTAAATAAGTTTTTACTGTTGCATTACCGTTATCAAATACAATTTCGGGCGGCCTAATTTCACTAATAAAAGATAAATTTTCTATTTTCTGAGAAATAGCCTTGATAGCACTTTCATTGTAAGCTGCTTCTTTTTTAATTTTTAAATAATTAGATAAAAAATGCCTCGATACCCTTAAATCATTATCGTTGTAAATACTATCAATAGTTACAAATTCTCCTTTATCAACCTCAAGGCTAGCTTTTATAGGGTTCCCATTTTCAAAACCATTAGTTTTTACCTCTGCAAACGGAAAACCCTGGTTTTCGTAATAGCTTAAGGTTTCTTTTTTTATTTGATTAAACTGTGTAAGTTTTAAAGCCTGCAAGCCTTTTTTTCCCCACTTTTTCAATACGTTATCAGGCAAGCCTTGTGGTTGCAAATTAATTTTTTGGAACGTTTGACCTAAAAACCATTTTAGTTGTAAAGTGTCTTTTGAAATTTCAATAACCGAATCAATCGAAGCGGCGTACCAGCCTTGATTTTGAACCGATTTTAGAATTTGTGTTAAGCATTCATCTTGTTCCAATTCGCAGCTGTCGGCTAAGTTTATAAAATGAGGCTTGTCCTCAGTATTAAAAACATGCTGCAATTGCTGGGTATAGCAATCCATTACATTTAACAATAAAATGCACACTAATAAAATTATGTAATCCGTTTTGCCCAATCTCATTTACAACGCTAAATTATTCTCTTCTATTTTAGCAGGCGATATTTATGGCACTATGAAAATTTTAGGTGTAATACCAGCTCGTTATCAATCAAGCCGTTTACCAGGTAAACCATTGGTTAATATTTATGGTATGCCCATGATTGAAAGGGTTTACCGCCAATGCCTTAAAAGCAATTTGCTATTTAAAGTTATAGTTGCCACCGACGATAAAAGGATTTTTGATTTTTGCCAATCCAAAAAAATAAACGTTTGTTTAACCTCAACCAAGCACCAATCGGGTACTGAGCGATGCGCTGAAGTTTTAGGCACCCAAAACGAAACCATTGATTACTTAATTAACATACAAGGCGATGAGCCATTTATCAACCCCCAACAAATTGATGATTTAGCCAACTTACTAAAGCATAACAATACCGATATTGCCACTTTAGCACACCCCTCCACTAATTGGAATGAGGTAAAAAAACAATCAAACGTAAAAGTGGTTGTTGATGCAAATGGGCGTGCTTTGTATTTTAGCCGTAGTGTCATTCCTTTTTCATTAAACAAAAAGGATGATTATTTGCTTCATATTGGCTTGTACGGATTTAACTGCTATGTGCTTAAAAAATTGGTTAAGCTAAAAAAATCTACACTTGAAGTAAAAGAAAGTTTAGAGCAGTTACGATGGCTTGAAAACGGCTACAACATAAGGGTTGGGTTAAGTTCGCACCCTAATTATTCGATAGATACACCAAAAGATTTAGAAAATCTACCTGCTTGGATTAGTGCAGAGGGCATTAAAATTGATTAACTTTGCATGCCATGACCAAGCATATTTTTGTTACGGGGGGGGTTACTTCCTCATTGGGTAAGGGAATTGTTGCCGCATCGTTGGCAAAACTGCTGCAAGCCCGCGGCCTTAAAGTAACCATCCAAAAATTTGACCCTTATATTAATGTTGATCCTGGCACTTTAAATCCCTACGAACATGGCGAATGCTATGTTACCGACGATGGAGCAGAAACCGATTTAGATTTAGGACATTACGAACGTTTTTTAGATGTAAATACCACCCAAGCCAATAATGTAACAACTGGGCGTGTTTACCAAACCGTAATACAAAAAGAAAGAAGAGGCGATTATCTCGGAAAAACGGTTCAAGTAATTCCGCATATTACTGATGAAATTAAACGCCGCATGAAATTGTTAGCCGCAACTGGCGAATACGATGTTTTAATTACTGAGTTAGGCGGCACCGTTGGCGATATTGAATCGTTACCCTATATAGAAAGTGTAAGGCAAATGAAATGGGAACTTGGGCCATCCAACTGCTTAGTAATACACTTAACACTGCTACCCTATTTAAGTGCAGCTGGCGAACTTAAAACCAAGCCCACGCAACACTCGGTAAAAGAGTTGGCTAAAAACGGAATACAGCCTGATTTATTAGTTTGCCGTACCGAACACCCGATGACGGATGATATTAGACGCAAACTAGCCCTATTTTGTAATGTTGATGAAAACGCTGTTATTGAATGTGCCGATGCGGAAACTATTTATGCCGTTCCTTTAAGATTACAGGCTGAAAAAATAGACACTATAGTTTTAGAAAAGCTAAGACTTAAAAACAACAAAAAACCCGATTTAGCCCGTTGGAAACGTTTTATCAAACGTCAAAAAAATCCAAAACATCAAGTTAATATTGCTCTAGTAGGTAAGTACATTGAGTTGCAAGATGCCTACAAATCTATTTTAGAAGCTTTTATACATGCTGGAGCTCATAATGAGTGCAAGATTAAAGTACACTCCATTCATTCCGAATCAATTGATGCTGATAATGCTGCTGAAATTTTTAAAAATATTGATGGCGTTTTAGTTGCCCCAGGTTTTGGAGATAGAGGAGTTGAAGGAAAAATAAACGCCATAAAATATGTGCGCGAAAACAACATTCCGTTTTTTGGAATTTGCTTAGGTATGCAATGCGCCGTTATTGAATTTGCCAGAAATGTTTTAGGTAAAGATGAAGCCCATTCAACCGAAATGGATAAAAACACCAACTACCCTATTATTGATTTAATGGAGGCTCAAAAACAAATTACCAAAATGGGCGGAACCATGCGTTTAGGAGCTTATGATTGTAAGATAAAACCTAAAACCAATACATTTATTGCTTATGGTAGCGAGTTAATTAGCGAACGCCATAGGCATCGTTATGAGTTTAATAACCAGTACTTAACCGATTTTGAAGCCAATGGTTTTAATGCAGTTGGTAAAAACACCGAAAGCAATTTGGTTGAAATTATGGAATTACAAAATCACCCGTGGTTTGTTGGTGTACAGTTTCATCCTGAGCTGAAAAGCCGAGTTGTCTCGCCACATCCGCTATTTAAAGCCTTTGTTAAAGCAAGTTTAAAACACAAAACAACAAAAGCCAGTAAAGTAGTTAAACACATGATTAAGTCTTAACAACCTACAATAAATAAGCATCATTTGGTAGTTTTTAACCAATTATAAAACCATATTACAACAGGTATTTTAATGCCTTTTGATGTTAGCTTATTTTCAAAAATTACCGTAATAACTCGTGGTAGTGCTAACACGCTTCCTGTTTAAGGTGTACATAAAACCCATTCCTTTTCAGCCTTTTTACAATTTTTAATTCGTCGGAGATTATTTCAATCTGCTTTTTCTCATCATCGGTCGATTTTCGGGCGTAGATAACGTAACGCATGGACGGTTGGATAGAATAACCGCATTATATTCATTTCTTCCCTTTTTGGGAAGCTTCCGCTGCCAGAGCGACTTTTTTTCCTTTTTCTCTATGAAAATCATTGCCAAAGCCCCACCCATTCCGCCAAATTTGCACGACTCTGAGTTCCAAAAGGAACTTGGGGGGAAACTGGTTCGATTGTTAGAACTGCTGTAAAAAAGTGCAAATAAAGTGTAAACAAAAAAAGCAGCTACAACAAAAAAGTCGTAACTGCTTGATAATGAATGTGGGCCCACCAGGGCTCGAACCTGGGACCCCCTGATTATGAGTCAGGTGCTCTAACCAACTGAGCTATAGGCCCTAAAAATGGAATGCAAATATAATAGCTTAATTTAATAGTCGCTTAAATAAATGACTAACTTTCTTCTATATATTGCTTGTACTTTTCAATAAACAAAGTAGTAACAACCATAACAAAAAACATAAAAAGAACTGCACCAACTACAATAAATGAGCGTTTAGGCTTGTCTTTTCGTGTTGCTGGTACTGCCTTCTCATAAACATACAAAGTTGTTGTATTTAGACTTAGGATTTTGTTATACTGATTAAGCTTAGATTCAATATTAGCATATTCATCTAAAGCTGCATCTAATCGGGTATTAATGTAATTAGCTGTAATTGTGTCTTTTGCATTTAGTGCTAAAGTGTTTTGTAAACTATCACGCAAGCTTGTTGTTTTAAGTTTTAAATCTTTAGCCTGCGTTTCCAAAATACTTTTAATATCCTTCTTTTTTGCTTGAATTATATCATAATTCATTAAATCAACTTTATCATAAATAGCATTTGCCATTTCAGCAGCAAAGTTTGGATCCTTATCATAAACTTTTATTTCTAAGGCATTTAAGGCATTTTTTTGGATAATATAATTCTCCTCTAGCTCTTGAAGTAATTTAAAATGGGCATATTTTTCATCCCTATTAATTTCATAGTGGCTATACAAATCAAATTTGTCAATTAAAAAATTAAACATTTCCCCTGAAGTAGCTAATGAAATAATTCTATCTCTATCCCCATTACCCCCAAATATATAAATAGCACGGTCTGAGCCCTCGCTTGGAAAAACAACTGAACGATCAAGTGCATTAGGATTACCTGGCTGAAAAACTACATGCGACTCATAGATATTAGGTAAAAGTAATGAAAGACCCGCAGTTACAATTGCTGTTAAAAAGCAAACAACAAGGGTAAGCTTCCATTTTCGAAGAATAATTTCAAATAGTTCAAACATTTTAGAGGCTTAATATTTGCAGTATGTAACAATTAAATTTAAAAGTAGGTGCAAAACAACATAAAAAAATGCAGTAAATAAAAAAAGCCACACCTTTCAAAAACAGGTGCGGCTTTTATTTAAAAGTTAAACTAGTATTAAAGCTTAGTTTTTAATTATTTTACTTGTTACTGTTTCAGTACCAACAGTAATATTTAACAAGTAACTGCCCGATGATAAATCATTAACATTAACAGATTGAGTATTTAAACCAATATTAGCATCTATACTTAGTGTTTTAACCAATTTACCATTAAGGCTGTAAATTTCAATTTGTGCCTGAGCCGTATTACTTGATGAAAAGTTTACATTGATAAACTCATTAGCAGGTACCGGATAAACACTTACGATGCTTAATTCGCTTGAACTACGAGTTAACTCAACAATATCACCCACATATACTGTAACTCCGTTTAAATCCGTTTCACTTAAACGGTAGTAATTTTTACCTATTGAAACACCTTCATGTAAATAAGCATAGTTTTTAGTAACACTTGAATTACCAGAAGATTGAACCTGAGTTAAAGGTTTAAAATCAACACCATTTGTTGAATATTCTAAAGTAAAGTAGTCACTCTCATTTTCAGAAGCCGTTGTCCAAAAAAGCTCATTTCCACTTTCATTTGCAATACCATCAAATCGAACCAATTCAATAGCAGTAACAGTACAATCAATAAAGTTAGCATCCACAACGCCTGTACAGCTAGGTACATCTAAAGAAGTTACTGTATATGAATAACCAGTACCTACTTCAAAAGGACCATCAACGAAAGAACCGCCAACCGTGCCATTCAAACCTCCATCATGAGATGATGCAACATTGTAACCAGCACCATCTTGATTACCAAAATCCAAAGTAACTACAACAAAATAGTTTGTACCATTACATATAACACCTGAAATGGCAACAAAATCTGCGCATGCATTATTATCAAACTCCAAAGTAACACTAGTATCATCAACTAAATCCCCATTAGCATCAACTACAAAAGGCCCTCCATTACCATCGGCATCAAAGTTTGAACCATCAGCAACTGAATAACCCTCTGGTAAATCAATATCAACAAAATACTCACCTTCTCCAGCATCAGCAATGGCATAAGCCCCAAACTCATTGGTTTCAACTGTTACTGCCGAACCATCAGGTAAGGTAATGGTAACAGAAATAAATGCAATAGGCTCACCATTAACACCAGTAATTGTACCAGCAAAGTTATAGTTAGGGCAATCGCACTCAGAGCCATTTACTGTTGCTAAGTCAGATGCTATTAATTCAAAGTTAGGATCATCAGATGTCCAAGTACCAGCAGGCCCTTCATCGCCCATCCCTTGTAAATCTGCAATTGAATTACCAGTAGCCGCAGCATCTTCAACTACAGCTGCATCATCTAATGAATAAACTAATGAGTATATAGTGTAATCGCCAGTTCCTACTCCAGTAAAAATACCATCAGTACCCCAACCAACTATTGAGTCGTCATCAGCATCGCCTGATACAGTTGCATCATTAACATCAACTAATAAAAAAACTTGATTTTCAGCAGAACCAAATGAGCAAGGCTCAGAGTCGGCAATCAAAACACCTGTACCTAAACACTCACAATCATTTAAATCTTGGCTTCCACAAGGGAAAGTTTGTGCATTAGCATTAAAAACACATGCTGTTAATACAATTAGTAGAGATAAGTATATCTTCCTCATAGTAGTTAATTTCAAATTTTAAGCGCAGTTATTCAACACAAAAATAAACATCATTTTTAATTTCAAGCCAAGTTCGCCCAATTAATTCGTTAATTTTCTTACTTAAATGTTAAGAAATCTTTAATTAAAACCTTTTTGTTATACCGATACTTAATTTTACACCCAAATTAAGTACTTGATTATGAGAATTTTTACCTTATTGTTAGTCAGTTTATTTTTTCTTGCCAGTTGCAGTTCAACACGAGATGCAAAGAAAAATAGTGAAGAGGAAATGGAAACCGTGCAACTACCCGAACTTGAAATAACCGACACTCCACAACTCCCCCCATATCAGGCATCTGAAGAAAGAATTAATGACCTTTTACATACTAAATTAGACGTTTCATTTGATTGGAGTAAATCTAGATTAATTAGTAAAGCCACACTTGATTTTAAACCTTATTTTTATGATACTGACAAGTTAGAAATTGACGCTAAAGGATTCGATGTCAACGAAGTATCTCTTGTAAAAGACGGTAAAAAAACTCCTTTAAAGTACACCTACGATAACCTAATTATTGACATTGAGTTAGATAAAACTTATACCAAGGATGAACAATATCAAATTTTTATTGATTACGTTGCTAAACCCGATGAATTAGAAGCTGGCGGTAGTGCAGCCATTACATCCGACAAAGGCTTGTACTTTATAAATGCCGATGGAAGCGACCCTAATAAACCGCAACAAATTTGGACACAAGGCGAAACCGAAGCATCATCATGCTGGTTTCCAACCATTGATGCGCCAAATGAAAAAACAACTCAAGAGTTAAGCATGACCGTACAAGAAAGGTTCATAACACTTTCAAATGGTACTTTAATTAGTTCAACTTCAAATGGAGATGGCACCCGTACTGATTATTGGAAACAAGATATCGCGCACACCCCTTATTTATTTATGATGTTTGTTGGCGAAATGGCAAAAGTTGATGATAAAGATTGGAATGGCAAAGACGTTTATTACCTAGTTGAACAAGAATATGAGCCATACGCACATCAAATTTTTGGTAATACGCCAGAAATGATTGAGTTCTACTCAAAACTTTTAGATTACCCTTACCCATGGGATAAATACGCACAAGTAGTTGTTCGAGATTTTGTTTCTGGCGCAATGGAAAACACAACAGCAGTAATATTTTTTGATGCTTTACATAGAAATGAGCGCGAGTTACTAGATGAAACCTATGAAGATATTATTGCCCATGAATTATTCCACCACTGGTTTGGCGATATTGTAACTTGCGAAAGTTGGGCAAATTTGCCATTAAACGAATCCTTTGCTACTTATGGTGAATATTTATGGGAGGAGTATAAATATGGACCCGATGCAGCAGATTTACATATCAAAAATGATTTATCAAATTATCTACAAGAAGCAACATTTAAAAAAGAGCCTTTAGTAAGATATTATCATGATCACAGAGAAGATATGTTTGATGCCCATAGCTACCAAAAAGGTGGGCGTGTAATGCACATGCTACGTAATTACATTGGCGACGAGGCATACTTCGCATCGCTTAGTAAATATTTAAAAGACAATGCATTCAAACCTGCCGAAATACACCACTTGCGTTTAGCTGCCGAAGACATCACAGGTCGTGATTTAAACTGGTTTTTTAACCAATGGTTTTTAGGTGCTGGGCATCCTATTTTAGAAATCAATCACGATTACAACCTAGAGTTAGGAAAATATAATGTAACCATTATTCAAAAACAAGAAGAGGATGTATTTACATTACCAATTACAATTGATGTTTATAGCGAAAATGACGTGACGCACCATGATGTTGTTATGAATGAGCGTACTCAAACTTTTTCGTTCAATGTTACCGAAAAACCAGTTTTGGTTAATGTTGATGGCGATAAAATGTTACTATGCGAAAAAAAGGTTAACAAACCTAATGGCCAATACATTGTGCAATACAAACGAGCTGGTAAATATATTGATCGACATGAAGCTATAATTGCACTTTCAAAAGTTCAAGAAGAAAAACCTGAATACGCAGCCTTAATGAAAGAGGCATTAAATGATCCTTTTTGGGCAATAAGGGCCACCACTATTGAAGAAATAATGATAAATGACAATGTTGAAATTGCTAACACTATTAAAAGAATGGCCAATGAGGATGATAAATCAGATGTACGAAGAGCTGCAATAGATAAATTGGCCGAAACTGAAGACGAAAACTTAGTAGGATTTTTTGAAAAAGCTACAAAAGATAAATCGTATATGGTAGCTGCTGGCGCATTAAAAGCCGTTGCAAGTGTTGATAGCGACCAAGGGCTAATGTTAGCTAAAAAATTCGAAAATGAAGATAATGGTGGAATAGTTAGAACCATTGGGGCCATTTATGGCAAGCATGGAGGAGTTGAAAAACAAAATTTTTTCGAGGACAGATTAACTACAGCTAGTGATTACAGCAGATATATGCTGTCGCAAGAATACGGTACATGGTTAACCAAAAATAGCGACGATGAAAATGCTTACCAAAAAGCTGTTAGCACATTAAAAAACATCACTATGAATGATAAAACATGGTGGGTTAAAATCAATAGTATGAAGGCATTAAATGGTCTAAAAATTGATTACAATGATGCTAAAGAAACTTTAATGGAAGACCCAACTGCAAATGCCACAAAAATTGAAAGCTACACTAAAAGGATAGGGCAATTAAGTGAAATTATTGATGAGATTAAAGCAAATGAAACTCATCCACGTTTATCGCAGTTTTACCAAATGCAGATTAACTAAGTTTTTACAACATACTTTTATTACCAAGCCCTTAGCAAAAACTAAGGGCTTTTTTAATGTCAAAAATCCCACAAACACGCCCACATCATGCTATTTATCGTCAATTTTCATTAAATTAGAAGATTGCAATAAAATACAAAGGAACATGAAACAAAATTTTTACCTCTCCTCACTCATTTTTTTCTCCCTTTTCTCTTTTTCCTTAATGGCCAATTCAACTTGGGTTAGTGTTACAAATAATGCTAAAACAACACCTGAAATTAATGTTGTAAAATCAAACGAAAGTGAAACCGTTTTAACTTTTGACGTTTATGGTTTTACCCTTAAAGAAGTTGAAACGCCTAATGGAGTACAAAATATTGTACTTATACCAGAAGGCACTTCAATTTTAAAAGCAGGTGCGCCAGATTTACCTAAATTAACCCAATCAATTGTAATACACGACCAAGCTAAAATGGATTTGGAACTTGTAGCCAATGATTATGTTGATTACGAAAATGTTGAAATAGCCCCTTCCAAAGGAAACTTCACTAGGGATATTTTACCATCGGATGTTGAAATGATTTATGGGCCTGCATACAATCAAAACGCATTTTTCCCTTCAAACATTATTGAAGCACGTAAACCTTATATCTTAAGAGATTACAGAGGGCAAACAATTATTGTAAATCCTTTTCAGTACAATCCTGTTACAAAGGTTTTAAGGGTACACAACAGTGTAACAGTTAAAACAACGCCTACAAAAGAAATGGGCACAAACCCCATATTAAATCCTAAAAACAGAAGCAATAGCGAGTTTAACAACATTTATGCCTCGCAATTTGCTAACTACAATAACATGCAACGTTATACACCTGTTGCGGATGATGGTACAATGCTAATTATTTGCCATGATGACTTTTTGGATGACATGACTGATTTTATTGCATGGAAAAGACAAAGAGGCCTTCAAGTTGAAATGGTTGCAATTAGTGAAATTGGCAACAATGCAGCTGTTATCAAAAGTTTTGTTCAAAACAAATATGACAACGGCAACCTTTCATTTTTACTACTAGTTGGCGATGCTGAATTTATTACACCTGATTGGTCAACTTATGGTAATGGCGATTCAGATGTTATGTATGGTATGTTAGCTGGCGATGATCATTATCCTGAAGTTTTTGTTGGGCGTTTTTCTGGCGAAACACGCGAGCATATCCAAACACATGTAGCAAAAGTTATTCAATACGAGCGCGATGTTACTACTAACGATACTAGCTATGGCAATGCAGCTTTAATTGCATCAAATGAAGGTGCAGGAAATGGTGACGATGGCGAAGCTGATTACGAGCATGCACAAAACATGGCTGCTGATATGCTAAACTTTACCTATGATTATACTTATGAGTTTTATGATGGAAGCCAAGGTGGAAATGATGCCCCTGGTTATCCAACTGCTGATATGGTAGTTGATGCTTTGGAAAGCGGAATATCAGTAATGACATATACAGGCCATGGAAGTGAAGCAGGTTGTGCAACTTCTGGTATTTCAAGCAACGATGTAATGAATATGAGTAACCCTGGTAAGTTAGCTTACTTCTGGTCGGTTGCTTGTGTAAATGGCGATTTTGTAGGTAAAACTTGCTTTGCTGAAGCTTGGATGCGTGCCACACACAATGGCGAACCATCAGGCGCAATTGCTACTTTAATGGCATCAATTAACCAATCATGGGCACCGCCAATGTCAGGTCAAGATGAAATGGTTGACATTTTAACAGAATCATACCAAGATAATATTCGCCGTTCGTTTGGTGGTATTTCATACAACGGCTGCATGCAAATGATGGACGACTATAATGCAATTGACATGATGGATACATGGAATTGCTTTGGCGACCCATCATTCTATGTACGTACTGATACACCTGTTGAAATTATGGTTAACCATGATGATGTTATTTTCCTTGGCGGCGAGCAATTATCAGTTACAACGTCAATACCTGATGCTTTAATTGCAGCTACCATTGATGGTGAAATTATAACAGTTGAAAAAGCTGAAAATGGAATGGCAATGTTAAGCTTCCCACCATTAAGCAATGTTGGATTTATGAAAATTACAGTTACTGGTTTTAACGGTATCCCTTACCAAGGCGATGTTGAAATAGTACCTGCATCAGGGCCTTTTGTAAACGTACAAGGGCACGATGTAATTGATGTTACTGGCAACAACAACAGTCAAGCAGATTACAATGAAATTTTTGATTGGACAATAAATATTCAAAATGTTGGTATTGCCGCTACATCCGATTTAACAGTTGAATTAGTAACATCTGATGAGTATGTTACTATTAACACTGGCGCACAACAAGTTGGTGGAATTGATGCAGGAAATGGCGATGTTCCTGTTATATTCCAACTAACAACTGATACTTATGTGCCAGATTTACACAATGCAATTTTTGAATTAGTTGTAACCGATGATGCTGGAAATACATGGACATCAACTCCAACATTATCAATACATGCACCTAAACCAAGTATTCTTGAAATGAGTATTGATGATGCAGCTTATGGTAATAACAATGGGCGTATGGATTTAGGAGAGCGTGTTGTTTGGAATATAGAAATTTTAAATGACGGAACAAGTGCAACACCGGCATCAACTTTAACAAATTTAGTTTGCAATAACAGCCATATTTCAATTGCTAACAAAGAGCAAAATACAGATATGATTGCAGCTGGCGAAAGCTATACTTTATCATATGATGTTTTAGTAAGCCCAACAGCACCTTTAGGCACCATGTTAAATATTGATTTGAATTGGTTAGCTGGCATGTATCAAACTGAAAAATCATTTGAACGCCAAGCTGGTTTAATTGTTGACGATTATGAAAGTAACGATTTTACTTATTTTGATTGGGATACTAACGGTGGTGCTGATTGGATTATTGACAATGTAATTTACTTTGAAGGTGGTGCATCTGCAAAATCTGGCAATATTGAAGATGACGAATCAAGCACACTTGAGTTAAACATTAATACTATTGAAGACGGTTTTGTTCGTTTCCACAAAAAAGTATCAACCGAAGGCGGATGGGACTTTTTCCGTTTTTATATTGATGGTACGCAAATGGGCGAATGGAGTGGTGAAGAAGAATGGAGTGAAGAAGAATACTACATTTTAGCAGGCAACCATACCTTAACTTGGACGTACGAAAAAGATTATATTATTAGCTCTGGCGAAGATTGTGCATGGGTTGATTTTGTTTCTGTACCTCGTACTATTGATCAAACTTCATCATGTTCTGCTGAGTTAGGAAACCTTAACCTAAGTGATACCGAAGTAATTACTAATGAATTGTTTACAGCTACAAGCAGTGGCAATAATAGCAACTTTACTCAAACTTATATTTTAACTGATACCGATTACACAATAGTAGCAATTAATGAAACAGGCGAATTTTCAACTAGCGTTGCAGGTACATTCTATGTATTTGCAATAAACCATGATACTGATACTAATTTACCAAGCGTAGGGCAAAATGCGTTTGATGTAAATGGTGGCTGCTTTGATGTGAATTTCTCAACCGATAATGCTAAAATTATCATTGTTTCATACCCAACAAGTATTACTGATTTGGCAAACTCAATTAGTATTTACCCTAACCCAGTTGATGAAATATTAACTATTGAAGCACCTAAACAGGCAATTTCATATGAAATATACGATGCAGCTGGTAAGTTAAGCTTATCAAATTCAATTAGCAATTTTGCAACTATTGATTTAAGCGGATTAAGTGCTGGTGTTTATTTATTGCAAATAAATACAACCGAAGGCATTAGTGCGCATAGGATTATTAAACGTTAATAACAAAACAGTAATTAGCAAAAAGGGGCGGTTTTAAAACCGCCCCTTTTTTTTTATACATAACGATGAACTTCTTCAAAAAAAGCATCCATTTCCTTATTTTCAAGATTAAGCAACAAGTCAGCAGCACCCTCATAACCCTTCATAAGCACGCCTACGCGCCTTTTAGCGTTCGATAAAACTGATACATAATACAAGGGTAATACAGGCGCAAAATAAGCATTCAGTAAAATATCAGGTTTTTTATCAATAAAACGTTGCACCTCAAAGTTTTGCGGAATACCCTTCCAATCCAAATCGCTTTTTGAAAAAAAAGGAAAACTTAAAACATTATTTGCATTTGTAGCATTAATGTAACCTAACAACCAGACTTTTTTATTCTGTTGCTTTAGTTTATTTGTATAAGCTTTAATAGCCCCAAAAGTTTCAATATTAGTAGCATCAAAAACAATTCCCACTGTTTTCGCATCTTGCCATTTAACATGCGTGCGCTCAATGTTTAAATTTAAAAGCTCTTTATTAAGATGTTTTTTTAAAAAGTAATTTTTTATTGAGCTAGGTACAAACATTGTTGCTTAAAAATATTCAAAAATTGGCACATCTGCTAATTTCAGGCATCGGCATATTGCCCAATGGCCGCATACTTTGCAATACGTTTTTCAATTAATTGTTCAACTTTAAGTTTTTTAAGCTTTTCATACTCAGTTAAAACTTCATGCTTTATAATTGCCGCCATTTTTTCAGGGTGATTATGAGCCCCAAATTCAGGTTCTTTTATAATCCTATCAACAATACCAGCCCCCTTCATATCGTCGGCCGTTAACTTTAATTGTTCGGCTGCCGTTTCTTTAAAATCCCAGCTTCGCCATAAAATTGAAGAGCATGATTCAGGCGAAATAACCGAATACCACGTATTCTCTAACATTAAAATTTTATCGCCAACACCAATACCTATCGCCCCGCCAGATGCACCTTCGCCAATAACAATGCAAATTATTGGTACGGTTAACTGGCTCATTTCAAATAAATTTTTTGCAATCGCTTCAGCTTGCCCACGCTCTTCCGCCTCAATACCCGGAAATGCACCAGGTGTATCAATAAAAGTAACAACGGGTTTGTTAAATTTTTCCGCCATCTTCATCAACCTAAGGGCTTTTCTATAACCTTCAGGATTAGGCATACCAAAATTGCGAAACTGGCGCATTTTAGTATTTACACCTTTTTGGTGCCCAATTAGCATAAACGATTCTCCATCAATATCAGCCCAGCCACCAACAATTGCTTTGTCGTCGCCAAAGGTTCTATCTCCATGTAATTCAATAAATTTATCGCAAATTTGATTGATGTAATATAGTGTGTAAGGTCGCTCAGGATGACGCGAAAGTTGCACCCTTTGCCAAGGGCTTAGTTGGCTGTAAATACGCTTCCTTTCGGTTGATATTTTCTTTTTTATCACCTCAATTTGGTCGCTAACATCCATTTTTTTGCTCTTACCCAATTGCTCCATTTTCTCGATTTGTTCGTATAAATCGGCAATAGGCTTCTCAAAATCTAAAAACACCATAGGCTAAAATTGACAAATGTCAAAAATACCCTTAATTCAGCATTCATTAGTTAATTTGCTTACTAATTACCTAAAAGGGTACATTTATACATTAACGAAAAAACTAAGTTTATGTGGCAAAAAATTGATAATAGTTTACAAAAACAATTTGAATTTAAAGATTTTAATGAAGCTTTTGGCTTTATGTGCCGTGCTGCTATGGTTATTGAACAACATAATCACCACCCCGAATGGAGCAATGTTTATAATAAAATAAGCATAAAACTAACCACGCATGATGCTGGCAACACTATTACACAAAAAGACAAGGATTTAGCCGAAGCTTTAGATGCTTTATTGCTCAGCTAAAAAAGCCTTTGCCGTACGAGCAATGGTTTCTTTTACTGGGCTAAATTCAAAACCAAGTGCCTTTTTAACTTTTGTATTATCGTATTTAGAGTGTACCATTGCGTTTTGCAAAGTTTCTTTCGTTAGTAAAGGCTCATTACCCGTAAACTTGCTTTTTAATGCTTCCCAACGCCAAGCCACGGCAGCAATTAATGGCGTTACCTTTTTATTGGGTAGTGGCTTGTTTAAATACTGGGCAATTTCATTCATTAAACTGCGCAAATGCCAATTTTCAGAGCTAATAATAAAACGTTCGGCAGTAATGTTGCTTTTCATTAACTCAAGCATTGCCTTTGCTACATCACTTACATCAACAATGCCATTTGTACCATCAGTATAAAAACGAAAACCTTGCTGTATGGTTGTAAAAAAACGTCCAGTTCCAATATTCCATTTAATTGGACCAACAATCATTGACGGGTTAACAATTACGGCATCCAAGCCCTCTGCAACAGCTCTCCAAACTTCCATTTCGGCGGCATACTTGCTTTTACCATAAGCACTATTATAGGGGCTATCGGCATCCCACTCCGTTTCTTCGTTAATAAGCTGTTGGTTTTTAGTGCGCCCAATAGCCGCAATTGATGATACATGAATCAACTTTTCAACCCCAGCATCCAAGCATAAATTCACAATATGTTTTGTACCTCCAACATTTACTCGGTGCATCCAATCCCATTGTTTAGGCACAAACGATATTACAGCAGCACAATGATACACATGAGTTACACCTTCAAAGGCTTTTTCTAATGCTGGTATATCCAATAAATCGGCATCAACCCACTCTATCTGGTTTTCAACCTCTTTTAAGTAAAACAAGTCACTAGTAGGTCTTTTAATAGCTCGCAATTTCGTTTGACCATTGGCTAAAAGCTGTTTGCAAACCTCAGCCCCTAAAAAACCTGTTGCACCCGTAACTAAAATCATACAAAGGTTTTTTACTAACTTGCAAAAACATCCAAAGTAATATTCACATCTGGGCGGATAAAGCGGTCTTTTAATGATTCGTCGTTACCATAACTAATACCCCAATCGTTACGATTAATATTAAAAGTTGCCTTTATGTTTAACTCCTTATCTCCTTTTATTATCGCTGGAAATTTAATGCTTTTTGTAACACCCAATAAGGTTAAGTTACCCGTTACAACATGGGTTGCACCTGCCATTTTCATTTGCTGATTGCTTACATTGTGCTTTTCCATTTTGGTAATACCAAAAATGCAACTTTTATATACATCGGCATTAAAAAAATCTTCGCTTAATAAATGTCCTCTTAACTTCTCCGCTTTTTTTCCTTTTAAATCAGTAATTTGTAATGATTCCAAATCAATTTTAAAATTTCCTGCTAAAACTTGCCCTTTCTCAACTCTCATTGAGCCTGCCGAAATCTTAAAATCGCCCGTATGTTGCTTTACTGGTGTACTGCCAACAAAACTTACTTTACTTTTTTCAAAATCAACTTGATACGTTAAACCTGAAATAACAGGTCTTTCACTTTTTTCTTGGGCTTTTACTTCTTTTTTAGGTGCTTCTGTTACTGCTTTATCAGCATCGGGTGTTTGGGTACAAGCTGCAAACACTAACAAAAAAACTATTAAATAACACTTATTCATTCTATTAAAATTTCGGTTTAGTTAAATAAAGTTATAACCCCTGGCTTATGCAATCTATTTTCTTTTAAAAATGTTTTAGTAAAAAATTAAAAACGCACAATTAAACTTGGCATGATTTTCGTTATCTAATTATTACAAATGCTGATTTTTGAAGAAATAGGATTTTTAAATTGGAAGTTTAACTACCAACAAAAGCTAATGGCATTAACTGCCTTGGCGGTTATGTTAATAGGCATAAACTTTATCCTTTTCAGCAATTATAGCCAAGCAACAGCAATTACTACAAGTGTTGAAAATAGTTTTGATATTGCTTGCAATACAAATCAAAACCCACCCTTAACTATTAAAAGCTATATCCAGCTTTAATCCAACTGAAAATTAAGGAATAATACCGTGCTTAACAGCACTAAACCCATTAATTGGTGCGCTGCACCTAGTATTATTGGTACTGTATCGCCACTTGCATTAATTACCGTAAATATGCCCAACGCTACTTGCAACAATAATACAATTGGCAAAACAATTCGCGCTTTTGCAAACGATTCACTAACTACAAATTTTCTACTTTTAAAGAAATAATATAACAATAAGCCCAATAATAAATACGCCAATCCCCTATGGGTAAATTGGATAGTTGCTGCATTTTCTAGAAAATTTTTCCAAAATGGAGAAAGATAGAATAATCCCTCAGGAATAATCTGTCCATTCATATCGGGCCAACTAGGATACCTACCAGCAATTTTTAAGCCCGACATAAAAGCCCCGAAAACAATTTGCAATACAATTACAGCTGTTGATAGCCAAGCAAAAAATTTAAAACCTTCAGCTCTAATTCTATTTTCTTTTGGCACTAAAAGCTGCACCACCCACCACAACATAAATGCAAAAAGGGATATGGCCAAAATCAAATGGCTAGCTAAGCGATAATGACTTACATAAGGATTATCAACTAAGCCACTTTTAACCATCCACCAACCCAATAAGCCTTGCAAAGCATAAAGTATAAGTAAAGCACCAAAAAGCCAAAAATTTCGCCAATCCAACCACCCTTTACCTTGAGATGTAAGCTGCTTAAAACCAAAAAAGGTTAAAATGCCCATTAAAAACAAAAAGCCAAATCGCCCCCAAACCCTGTGGGTATATTCCCAAAAATATATAAACTTAAAACTAGCCATATCCATGCCTTTATTAAGCTTTTGATATTGAGGACTAGCCTTATATTCATCAAATTCAACTAACCATTGGGCATCAGTTATTGGTGGAAAAGCACCCATAATCAAATTCCAATCCGTCATTGATAATCCACTGCCTGTTAATCGGGTTAAACCACCCAAAGCCACCTGAATTAGTATTATACCCAAACCTATAATTAACAAATAGGCCAATAATTTTTTTTGTTTTTGCATCATACCCAACCAATTAGCAATGCAACACGTTTAACAGTTAATAAGTTTTGCATACAAAGTTAAATTACACAAGTTTTAAACGTCAGGTCAATTCACTGCTCTAATAAAAGGCTTAATTTTTGTAAGCCTTAGTTATAATTAAAATCATTACACAATGCGTTTATTTATTATAGCCCTTTTTTCAACCCTAAGTTTTGTTGCGCAAGCACAATTTAGCGGCGAAGTTGAAAAACTACTCGAATCAAAAAACCGAGGCGAAGAAAAATATATTTTACACGTACAATTGCATAATAATGAAACTGGCGCACTGTTAAGCGGAGCTTACATTACTTTGCTAGATACAAAAACAGGAGAATACACCACTGAATTTTCAGACGAAGGACAAGTAAATTTTGTACTTTACCCTGGTGCTGATTATGAAATATTTGTTGACAAAAAAGGCTATTTAAATCACAGAGCAGGATTGCTTGATTGCCAAACATCAAAATCAATTGATTATGTTTTTTGCGCAAATGGTTTTGATCGACTAAACTATGTGCATGGAGATGACATGAATGCCAAAGTAATTTTAGCCGAAATAGGAATGGAAGAGATTGTGATAGGTAAAACCTTTAAGCTTGAAAACATTTATTACGATTTAGCTAAATGGAATATCCGCCCCGATGCAGCCCGTGAGTTAAATAAACTAGTGCGCATTTTAAATGACAATCCCGAAATTATTATAGAATTAGGCTCACATACCGATAGCCGCGGCAGTAACGAAAGCAACCAAACCTTATCACAAAAAAGAGCTGAATCTGCTGTTGAATATATTATCTCAAAAGGCATTTCGCAACATCGAATAAGTGCAAAAGGTTATGGCGAAAATGTTTTGGTAAACCGTTGTTCAAACGGTGTTAAATGCTCAAAATACGAGCACCAACAAAACCGCCGTACTGAATTTAAAATCACATCAGTTTCAGGCGATTATGAGCCTATAACTAGGTGGTAAAATCAATTTCTACCAATAAGCAATGTAAATAATTGCTAAAACAATAACCACAAATAGGCTGGTAACATTAAAGGTCATGCTAGTATCAAACATTCCCTTTTCAGTAACCACTGTTTTTTGATTTTCTTTATTTTCAGGCATGGCTAAAGATATAGCTACCAATAACAATGCACTAATTATAAATACAATACCCATGCGGTCAATAAACGGTATGTAAGCAAAATAAACCTTCAATACAATTGAGGTAATAAAAGAAACTATCATTGATACAAAAGCAGCGTTTGTGGTTGTTTTTTTCCAGAACATACCAAACATAAATACGGCTAAAATACCTGGGCTTAAAAAGCCTGTATATTCCTGAATATAGTTAAACATTTGCTCTGCAGATGCCAAGGCAGGAGCAATTAATATTCCTAAAACCAAAGCAACTGAAGCAGCAACCTGCCCCACTTTAACCAATTTATTTTCATTGGCCTCTTTATTAAACAAAGGCTTATAAATATCCAATGTAAACATAGTACTAGTACTATTTAACATTGAGCTTAACGATGAGCCAATGGCTGCTACTAAAGCCGCAATGGCAATACCTTTAAAACCAGTTCCTACAAAATTATTAAGCACCCATGGGTAAGCTTGGTCGGCCTTTGTAATATCTGCACCTAAATAAAAAGCCGCTATACCAGGTATTACCACTATTAATGGAATAAATAATTTAATTACTGCTGCAAAGGCAACCCCTTTTTGCGCCTCTCTAATATTTTTAGCCGCTAAAGCGCGCTGAATAATATATTGATTAGTACCCCAATAATAAAGGTTGGCAATCCACATACCACCAATTAAAATACTTATACCCGGTAATAAATCATAAGCCGATTTTGATTCTCCTGTTGCAACATCCGTGTACATGGTGTCCTTTTCAAAAATCATATCAAATTTTTCAGGCACTTCAGCTATTAAAGTTTGTATTCCTGCAAAAATTCCACTTCCATTACCAACCGCATTTAAAATGGCAATACTGGCAATTGTGCCTCCTAAAATCAACACAACAACTTGTATTACATCCGTCCAAACTACGGCTCGTAAGCCGCCAAAAATGGAAAAAGTAGCGGAATAAATTGCCAAACCAATAATGCCCACCATTAATGGCACGCCCATTATAGTTTCCATTGCCAAAGCACCTAAATACAATAACGATGTTATGTTTACGCCTATTAAAAGCATAATCCACATTACCGCCAAAATAGTTTTTATTGATGTTCCAAACCGTTTTTCCAAAAACTGGGGCATGGTATAAATATCATTTTTCAAATAAATGGGAAGGAAAAATTTAGCTACAATTAACAAAGTAGCCGCAGCCATTAACTCGTAACTTGATATGGCTAAACCAATAGCAAAGCCTGAACCCGCCATACCAATCATTTGCTCGGCCGAAATATTTGAAGCGATTAATGAACCACCAACTGCCCACCAAGGCAATGATTTATCGGCCAAAAAATAATCTTTGGAATTTTTTGCTTTATTGCGATAGGCAATCCAAACACCAATTGCCATCATTGCAACTATATAGCCAATAAAAACCGTAGAGTCAATTGTACCTAAAGTCTCAAACATATCAATTATTTATAGTTTGTAAGATACGAATTTACAAAGGTTAAGAAGTAACATTTTTTTCAACTTCTTTGTTTAATCGTTCAAAACTTGATAAAGGATTATCAGTCAACCAAACTGCGCCCAAAACCGCAACTCCGTCAAAACCTAGATTAATAGCTTGACTTAAATTGTCTTTTTCAATTCCACCTAAAGCATAAACCGCTTTTTCTTTTTTTCTCAATCGTAATTGAAGCAAATCAACATTATAAGAAGCTTGATAGTTTTGCTTTGAAATACTATTAAACACAGGGCTTATAAATGAATATTTAAAATTGGTATGTTGTTCTTCCCAATCGCTTAGTCTATGAAAAGACGTTGAAACAGGCTGCCAATCTTCAAAAACTTCAAGCCGCCTTTGCCGCTCAGTAAAATGGCAGCCAGCCAAACCAAAAGCATCTACCAATTCATAATGGCTATGAATAACAATTCTATCTAAAAAGGCTTTATCAACTTCATTTAACCAATTACTCATTTGCTCAATACTAAAGCCAGGTTTACGCAAATGCAATCTTTTTAATCCTTTATGGAACATTTTATGCAGCCAATCCATTTCATTAGCGTAGCTTTCGGGCCAAGTAAAAACAATAAGGTTTATTTTATTTTTGATTTGCACAAATTATATAATGTCTGGTTTAAGTAAAGTTAGGATTGATAAATGGTTATGGTCGGTACGGGTATTTAAAACCCGATCACTGGCTACATCAGCATGCAGTGCCGGCAAAGTTAAAATTAATGGTAAAAGCATGAAACCCTCTTTTAACTTAAAAGGCGGCGAAACCATTACTATTCGTAAAGGACCTTTAACTATAATTTACACTGTTTTAAGTTTAATTGAAAAAAGGGTATCGGCTCAATTAGCGGCAGAATGCTATGAAGATTTATCACCGCCTCCACCACCTAAACCAACATTTGGCAAAAAAGATGCTGCCTTTTTTGATTTCCCTGTAGCTTATCGCAAAAGGGGAGAAGGTCGTCCGACAAAAAAACAACGACGAGATATAGATAAATTACAAAGCGATAGTTGGGGCGATTGGCAAGAAGAAGAAAGTAAAAGCCCTAAAGATGATTAAAACCATTGGCATAACGGCAACAGCAAATGCTTGTACTTTAAATGAAATAACACCTGCATTAAATGATTTGAATGAGTGGGGCTATAAAACTATTGTAAGCTCAAATATTGGTAAAAAACATTTGCGTTTTGCTGGTACGGATGCCGAGCGTGCTGCCGCCCTTACAAGCCAATTATTAAATCCTGAAATTGATGCTATTTTATGCGCCAAAGGTGGCTATGGCACTATTAGAATATTAGATTTAATTGACTGGCAAAACATGCCCCAAAAGCCCATAATTGGTTATAGCGACATTACTTCGTTGTTGTCGCATATTCACAATTTAGGTTGGGTTGGGTTACACGCAACTATGCCAAGTAGTTGGCAACACAATTCCTCACAATCAAGCATAACTTTAAAACAAGTATTACAGGGCGATGCTCTAGACTATGGTTTTGCAGCAAGCCCATTTAACAAAATAGGCGATGTTACCGCTCCAATAATTGGCGGAAATTTATCTGTACTTTACAGTTTGCAAGGCTCATTTTCAGAAATGACTTTTAGAGGCAAAATTTTATTACTTGAAGAAATTGACGAATATCCCTATCATATTGACAGAATGTTACAAGCACTTAAACGGGCAGGTAAACTCAAAAATTTAGCGGGTGTTTTAATTGGTGGTTTTACTAATTTAACGCCAAACCCCGAAAACCCTTACGGTCAAAATATTGAGCAAATAATCGCCAACATTTTTAAAGATTATGATTACCCTATTGTCTTTAACTGCCCTGCATCGCATGGTAAAAACAACAACCTAGCTATTGTTTTAGGCAAGCCCGCACAACTAATAGTAAAAAAAGAAAATACAATTTTAAAGTTACCAAGCCTTTACCAGCACAATACTTTAGCTTAACTTTCCGTAACTATTACATAAACGCCTAGTCTTATAATTTGAAAAACCATTAAAACTAATATTGTGAAAGAAGTAGTAGCATTTTTATCGGGCATTATTGTTGGCGGAGCAGCAGCCATTTTATTAGCACCCGAAAGCGGCGAAGAAACTAGAAAAAAGTTAAAAAAAGAAGCTAAAAAAATCCGTAAAGATTTAGAGCAACAAACCCAAAAAGGAGTTGAATTAATGAAAGAAGCGCGCGAATTAGGCGAAGAAAGGTTAAAAGAGTTTCGTGAAAATTCGCAGGAATTTGTTGAAAATGCAGCTAAAAAACTGAATACAAACGGCTCGGTTACCAGCGATGTTGATGGCATTTAGCTGAACTTATATTTAGATTAATTATTTTTTGGCGTTATTTTGGCATACAGCATTATGCTATATTATTGAAAACTATTGTAATGGCAGAACCCAAAAAAGGAGCAGGTAACAAATTATTATCACTCGCTAAAAGCGAAATAAATGTTCGTTTAGGCGATTTAAAAATCAGCGGTGCAGATAAAGCAGCCAATGCTTCATCTTCTGCATTTGCATGGATTGTTATTGCTTTTTTTGGATTTTTCACTTACCTATCTTTTTTACTGTGGGCGCCTGTTTTCATAGCCGATGTTTATCGTAATTATTTTGAAGGGCAAGGCAACCCAGTATTATTCGGTTATTCAGCCGTATTCCTTTTCCACTTAATAATATTTTTGGTGCTATTTATTTTCAAAGGCCCATTATTAAAACGTAGCATTTACAATAAGGTATTCGAGTCTATTTTAAACATTGGAGAATAAATATGTTGAACGCAAAAAATAAAGCTCGCCTTCATCAACTTAAAGCAAGGCAAAAAGCGCGCAAAAACAGAGCGGAACTTCGCGACATGTTTATTTATGAGTTTAAAACGCTACTAAGTCCACAAAAAAAAGATGAACGCTTTGAGTGGCAAAAACCTCAAAGCAAAAGCAAGTGGGCTTTATATGCTGTTGCTGGTGTTTTAACCGCAGGCATTTTATATAGCCTTTTAAAAAAGAAATAAAAGCATTTACTATTGAAATGGCAACAGGCATACGCCGATAGCTTTGATGTTGGATGGACTAACGGCATACGCCCATCTGGTTATGCTGAATTACACCAAATGGTTATGGAGCGCGTTAGCTACATGATTGAAAAAACACCCAATGACTTTTTCAATATGCTTTACTTGCTAGATATTGACGAAAGCAAAATACAAAATGCCTTAATACAAACAGACCCTTGCCACTCAATTGCTGAAATAATAATTGAGCGCGAAATCGAAAAAATTGAAAGCCGTAAAGCTTACAAACATCATTTTGACAATGCAATTGACGACGAAGCTGAAAAATGGTAATCCTGCTTATTTAATTAACAACTACTTCCTTTTAAAAGGCGAATTATTCTTTTTTAAACCCTCAGTACTTTTTCTAACAAAAGGCTTATCGGTTGCTTGGTTTTCTTCAACCTTAGCTCCTAAACCTGTTGCAGCAGCTTCAGTTTTTTTAGCGGCACGGTTTACAGCATTTGCCACTTTAGTTGCACAAGCTTTATCCATTGCCTCAACAATTGAATCAGCCTGTGTTTTCATCATTGCTTCAGCATCCGCTTTTGAAATCATATCACCACTTTGTTGACAAGCCGTTAAAGCAAATAAACCTAATATCATTACAACAAATAAAATCTTCATTATCAATATAATTTACTAAAAATGTTTTCGACACCTTAAACAGTATCAAAGATTAATTAACAACAAAACTAAGTTATTAAAAAAGCTGTTTTAAATGCTAATTTCCTTTTAAAATCGTAAATGAAAATGCAAGCTTGAAACAAATAAGCAATAACAATGCATATTTAGTGTATCATGCTTAGTTTTGGAATGTAAATTGTGCATTTACTATGCACTGTAAAACCGTAAATCAATGGCAGAAATAATCCGCATGCCCCGTATGAGTGACACCATGACCGAAGGAACATTGGTAAATTGGGTAGTTAAAATTGGCGATACTATTAGCCCCGGCGATTTAATTGCTGAAGTTGAAACCGACAAAGCAACAATGGAGCTAGAAAGCTACCAAGAAGGTGTTTTGCTACATATTGGTGTTGAAGAAGGGCAGGCTGTACCCGTTAACGGTATTATTGCCATTTTAGGAGAAAAAGGAGAAGATGTTTCTGCAATTTTAAAAGAAGAAGAAAGCAAAGCTGCCGAACCTCAGCCACAAGCGCAAGCTGTTGAAGAAAAAATAGTTGAAGAGAAAAAGGAAATAATTCAAGAGGTTAAAAAAATTGAAAGCGTACCGCAACCTGCTACCCCATCTCCTGCAACTGAAAACGTTAACAAACAACGCATAAAAGCATCACCCCTAGCCAAAAAATTGGCTGCCGAAAATAATGTTGACCTTTCACATGTAAGTGGTAGTGGCGAAGATGGGCGAATTGTAAAAAAAGATATTGAAGCCTTTATGGCTAACCCAAGTTCAGCCAATCAAAAGGCGGCTAGCCCACAAATACAATTACCTGCTTTTACTGGCGAAGAAGCCCACGAAGATGTACCTAATAGCCAAATGCGCAAAACCATTGCGCGCCGTTTGGCAGAAAGTAAATTTGGTGCACCACACTTTTACCTACGCATGACGATTGAAATGGACAACCTAATGGCTGCCCGTAAACAGTTAAATGCGGTTTCCCCTGTTAAAATTTCATTTAACGATATAATTATTAAAGCTGCTGCAATGGCATTGCGTAAGCACCCAGCCGTTAATGCTGGTTGGATGGATGATGTTATTCGTTACAACAAACACATTCATGTAGGTATGGCTGTAGCCGTTGACGAAGGTTTGATGGTTCCCGTAATTAAGTTTGCTGATAATAAATCGTTAAGCCATATTGCTGTTGAAAGTAAAGATTTAGCAGGAAGAGCAAGAGAACGTAAATTAGGTTTAGAAGAGATGCAAGGCAATACTTTCTCTATTTCTAATTTAGGAATGATGGATATTGATGAATTTACGGCTATAATTAATCCGCCTAATAGTTGTATTTTAGCCATTGGCAAAATACAGCAAGTGCCCGTAGTTAAAAACGGCGAAATTGCTATTGCCAACACTATGGCTGTTACCATGTCATGCGATCATAGAGTTGTTGATGGTGCTGTTGGTGCGGCCTTTTTACAAAGCCTCAAAAGCTTTATTGAAAACCCAATTGGCATGTTAGCCTAATTAGGTTACCGCCAAACGCCTTATTAAATAGTAGTACAAAAACGGGAAATACCGCTTGGCATAAACGCCAACCTTTTCCCATTTAGCAATGTAAACCTCCTTTTTATCTCGTTCAATTGCTTTAACGTACTTTTTTGCACATGCTTCAGCCGTTAAGCCATTAGCCGTTGCTTTATCCATAGTTTGCTGTTGGCTTCCATCTGCCGTTAAGGCATTTAACGAAACCTCCGTTTGTATAAAACCAGGGCAAACAATTGTCACCTTAACATTATCATTATAATGTTCCGCCCGTAAGGCATCAAAAAAACCATGTAAAGCATGTTTACTTGCAGCATAACCCGAACGCAAAGGACTTGCAAAAACCCCAACCAAACTACTGGTTACCGCAATATGTCCTTTTTTGTTTTCAATAAAATAAGGTAATACTGTTTTACTTAAAGCTATTGTTCCTAAATAATTTATATCCATTAGTTTTTTAAACACACTCATTTCTGTTTCAACAGCCAATGAACGTTGACTGATTCCAGCATTATTAATTAATAAATCTAGACCGCCCAGTATGTTCTTAACCTCACAAAACAATTCTTCAAACTTATCGGTAGCTCCCAAATCAAGGCATAAAACATTCACCTTATCAGGAAATTGGCAATTTATTTTAACCCTGTCCAACTCCTCTACTCTTCTTGCCGAAATAACCAACTCCGCGCCTCGCTTATTTAGCTCATAAGTTAAAGCTTCGCCAATACCGCTCGATGCACCTGTCAACCAAACTTTTGCGCCTTTAATTTTCATCCTCAACTTTAACTTAAAAATAACAACTGTTGGCACAAATACCATTTCATTTATTTTTAAAGCTTACCTTAAATACGTGAAACAATTGTTTTTAGTAATCCTAACAAGCTTGCTTGCTCTAAGCTCCTGTAAAGTGGATAAAGTGCAATCAAACTCCAAACCCATTAGCCATAAAACTTGGGATGGATTATTAAAGAGGCATGCAAAACCTGACGGAAAGGTTGATTACAAAGGTTTTGCAAAAGATGAACCGCTTTTAAATCAGTATTTAACCCTAATCTCGCAAAACCACCCTAACGATGCTAATTGGAGCGAAGCACAACAACTAGCCTATTGGATAAACGCCTACAATGCCTTTACTGTTAAACTCATTTTAGATAATTATCCCATTAAATCAATAAAAGATATTACGAAAGGCCCATCAATACCATTTATTAACTCGCCTTGGGACATTAAATTTATAGAAATTGAAAACCAAACCTACGATTTAAATAATATTGAACATGGCATTTTAAGGCAACATTTTAACGAACCTCGTATCCATTTTGCAATTAATTGTGCATCAGTAGGTTGCCCGCGTTTATTAAATGAAGCTTACAAAGCCGAAACACTTGAAAGTCAACTACAAAAAATGACTATTGAATTTATTAATGGAAAAGGAATTACTGAAATTAGGGATGACTATATTCAGATTTCATTAATTTTTAGTTGGTTTGGTAGCGATTTTAAAAAAGAAACGACCCTAATTGAATTTTTAAATAAATACAGCCATACAAAAATTAACGAAAACGTAAATGTTGATTTTTTCTCTTACGATTGGCATTTGAACGAATAGTTTTGTAGTATGCAATTTTGGTTAATAATTTTTTGCGGATTCCTTTCCTTTTCCTTGAGTGCTCAATGGAATATAACACAAAGCCAAAAAATTGGCGAACTTGGCGACGAAGACATGAACGATTTAATTGCCCTTGATAATGGTAATTATCTGTGTGCGGGCTTTACCTCATCAGCAACGGGCATTGTTACTAACAACTTTGGGCAAACCGATTTTTGGCTAATTGAGTTTAACGCAAATCATGAAATAGTTTGGAATAAAACTTACGGCAGCCCTGGCAGCGAAGAGGCATTTGCCATTGCAAAAGGCACAAACAGTTTTTATATAGTAGGCACTACCGATACCGCTTTTACCGACATTAGCGGCTTGCCCACACAAATAAATAATTTTTATGGCGGCATTGATATTTGGTTAATTGAGATTGACCAGCAAGGCAATCTTTTACAAGAAACCACTTTAGGAGGAAGCGATGATGATCAAGCAAAAGATATTTTAAGGCTTGAAAATGGCAACCTATTAATTTTAGGCGAAAGCAAATCAAACGATTTTAATTTAACCGAAAACAAAGGCAGTTTAGATGTTTGGTTGGTTGAACTGGATGACGATTTTAACATCATTCGCCAAAAAAACTTTGGCGGCACAAAAAGCGATGGCGGTGCAGCCATGCAGTTAAATGATAATGGTAATTTAATTTTAGCCTGCTATGCCACATCAGACGATGGGGATGTTACCAGCAACATTGGCAGCCGCGATGTTTGGTTAATTGAGCTAGATGAAGATTGGAATATTACTTGGCAAAGCAACTGGGGCGGCACTAATGCCGAAGGTCCTAATGATTTCATTATCCTTAATAATGGCGATTTGGCAATTTGCGCCGAAACAGGCTCAAGCCAACTTAATAATTTTCATGGATTATTTGATTTTTCAATTGCCGTGTTTGATAATACGGGCAACCTAAAATGGGATAATTGTTATGGTGGCTCAAATGCCGATTCGCCTTTTCAAATAATTGAAAACAGCTTTGGAAACTTAATGGTTATAGGATATACTTTTTCAACCAATGGCGATGTAAATTTATTTTACGCCGCATCGGATGTTTGGTTAATGGAGGCTAATGCAAACGATGGCACATTGCTAAACCGCCATACCCTTGGCGGCAATAAATTTGAAGAGGGTAGCTCAATAATAGAAACAGCCAACGGACAGTACCTCATAATATCTAATACCGATAGCACCGACGGCGATTTAGGTAAAAACCCCAAAGATGGCAACCACGATTTATGGATAGCAACTTTACAAGATGAAAGTATTGCCATTGAAAACCCTAACGAAAGCCCTAGCATCCGCTATAATTTTGAGCATAAAACGCTTCAACTTCTCAGCCAAAACCCAACAGAAGTACAAGTTTTTAATGCGCATGGGCAACTTATTTTAAGCCAAAAAATAAATGTAGGCAACTCACAGCTAAACCTAGCTCATTTAAACAAAGGCATTTACTTTGCAAAGCTGGCACAACAAACAAAAGGCACATCAATTATTGTACACTAAGCCATTTTTATGAAAGCAACCATTCACTATAAAGGCAATGATTATCAAATCGACTACTCCCAACCTTTAGATATTTCAATACCACTAAAAGATGGTTTTTTTAATGTGGTTAACTGTTTTTATGCACCACCTGTTGAAATCACCCCCGTTAAAACCGATACTTTTATTGGCGATACCACACAAGGTGGCCTACTCAATTTTAAAAATGTAAAACTAAACCCTCATGGTAATGGTACGCATACCGAGTGCGTTGGGCATTTAAGTAAGGAGCCTTATATTTTAGATAAGTGCCTAAAGCAATTCTTTTTTAAAGCCCACGTATTAACCGTTCATCCAGAAAAAATGGATAATGGAGATTTGGTTATCACCAAACGTCATTTACAATTGATGATTGACCGTTTTAATTTTGAAGCCCTTGTTATCCGCACTTTACCTAACGATGATTTAAAGCTGCGCATGAATTATTCGGGTAATAACCCCCCTTATATGGAGCACCAAGCCATTAGCTGGCTGGTTGATAATGGTATTGACCATTTGCTAATTGATTTGCCATCAATTGACCGCGAAGAAGATGGAGGGCATTTATTGGCACATAAAGCTTTTTGGGAGTTTCCTGATAACATACAAAGCCACCGCACTATAAGCGAGTTAATTTATGTACCCAATTCAATAAAAGATGGCGATTACTTTTTAAACATTCAAATAACAGCATTACAAATGGATGCCAGCCCCAGCAAGCCCGTTTTGTATAGTATTGAAGGATAAAACCTACATCATAATTCCCCAACTCTCTGCTGATAAATTAAGTACCCAAACATCACCAAATCAAAAATTACATGGCTGATAATGGCGCTTATTAAACCATAATAGTGATACAAATAGCCCATACCTGCCGAAACAACAACCAAAAAGAAAGCATAAATAGATAATTTAATATCTTTAGGATTAATGTATCCATGCAGAGCAACAAAAACTAAACTTACTATCCAAATTCCTAAATGAGGTTGGCTTGCTACTTGTGGCCAGTTTACCGCTAAAGTTTGTACAGCCCCTCTAAACAAAATCTCTTCTCCAATTCCAGCACAAAGCGAGTAAAACAAAATATCAGGGAAATTTAATTTTAAACCCGAAAACATTTTACTATAAAAATCCTTTACATCCTTTAATGGTGTAAAACGAATAATAAGAATGGCCATCATAGCGGCATAAACGCCAAAAGATGTTCCTGTAATAAATTGCCAAACATAACTATCGCCACCTAATAAAATTTCTAAAACCTCATGTGGGGTTAAAAACTGGATAATGACAAACCCAACAAAAGAAAAGCCCCCTATAGTAAAGAGGCTCATCTGATATAAACGTTCTTTTGAAATTTCCAAAAAGTTGGGTTGTTTGGTGTAATAATGTTAAAAGCTATAATTATACCATGCTATGGTAATTTGCTGAACTTCAAGTATTTTTTATCATCAACTTTTAGTATCAAACTCTCCCCTTTAAGTTGATATGATGTAATCTTTTTAATGTTCATTAAAAACAAGCGCGATAAGCCCCGTTCGCCAACTTTAGTACTTAATACAGGGGATATTTCAAGCCCTCCATTTTCCTTGCAACTATAATCAAAGCTATACTTATTAGTCCAGGTATTGCCTTTTGCCTTGCCAGATTCTGCATTACCCGAAAACTCAATAATAATTTGTTTGCTTTCTTTTTCGGGCTTGCAAGTTTCAAAATGCTCTGCCTCGTTTACTATACACTGCAACTCCCATTTGCCCGATAATATGTTTTTTTCTTTACATGCCATCAAACAAATCATCATTAAAACAAAGCCAAAAAATTGCTTCATTATTTGCGCTTCATCGTCATTTTAACATCTTCAATTGGTCGGTCGCCTGGCGCAGTTTGCGTAGCTGCAATTTTATCAACTATATCTAAGCCACTAACAACTTCGCCAAAAACGGTATAAGTATCATCCAAAAACGGAACGCCACCAACGGTTTTATAAGCTTCTCTTCGCTCAGCAGTAATTGCATTACCCGTACGTTGCTCTAATTGCGTTAACTCCTGATCGGTGTATTTTTTACCTTGAACAATATAAAATTGGCAATCGCTCGATGCTTTTGTTGGGTTTACTTGGTCTCCTTTACGTGCCGCAGCTAAAGCTCCTTTTTTATGAAAAAACTGTGGCATAAACTCAGCAGGAATAGTTCCGCCATTACTTCCGCCTCCTAAACGAGCATTTGGTGCAGCACCTTTTGAATCTGGATCACCTCCTTGAATCATAAACTCCTTAATCACTCTATGAAATAAAGTTTCATCATAAAAGCCCTCGTCAACTAACTTTAAAAAATTATCACGATGTTGAGGCGTTTCATTGTATAATTTAATAGTTATATCGCCAAAATTCTCTACACTTATTACTACTTCTTTCTCTTTGTCAGTGCAGCTTGTTACTCCTGTTAAAAATCCCACTAAAACAATTATTAAAAATGGATAAATAAATTTCATAGTTTTTTTAATTTTCCTCAAAGTAATGAAGAATCTGCGATTTTAAAAAGTGTTCTTGATCTTCTAGTCCTTTAGGGATGCTTTTTCCTGTTGGTCTATAATGCGGCCAACCCTCATTATCTCGCCCAACTAACTCATAATAACCTTGTTGCGCCATCAGCTTACAAACGGCAATATGCATTAAATCCTGCTTTTCTTCCTTTTCAAATTCACGGTGCAATTGCCCTAACTCTTGCACACCAATTAAAAAAAGCATGGTTTGCAAAGTGGGTTTCCGCCTAAATTGTGGCTTTAATTTATATAGCAACCGTTGCCAAGCAGTTTCTAACTCTTTATTAATGGACATAGTTAAAATTATCTTTCATCCACCAAATTTTAAAAGCACTAAAGGCTGATTCGTTAGTTAAATGGTGTTCAATAGCCTCTTTTATTGACTCTTCTTTGGTCTCAATATATCTTACAATTAAATCAGTAAATAGATTAAGTTCATCTCTTAAATTGTTTCTTATTGAATCTGATTCGTAACCTTTTAACTCTGTGGTACCATTATAAGTGGCATTTAAAAATTCTGCCGTTTCAATTGTTGCTGGGTTTTGTGTTTGTGCAGTTATACATACAAAAACTTCAGGAAATGGAACTGCATTGTACTTTAATTCTTCAATCAAGTCAATTGTATCATCGCAACAATCTAAAATGTTTGAAAATTTTGCCAATTTAATGTTATTGCAATGTGTGCAACTCCAATACAAATTGTTCCAGTCAAAAGCTAAATTAATGTTGCCTTTATGGGGGATACGGTGTTCAACATTAATACTTGTAGGATCTTTTTGTTCGCATAAGTAGCATTTGCTTTTAAAATCTTCTTTCAATCGTTTTAAAACATCGCCACATTTGTAATCTCCCTTTAATTTTCCCTTGCTATTTTTTCCTTTTGCCTTTTCGGTAGCTAAACAATTAGGTGCAGGCTGCGAACGCTTAAAATAAACCATCTAAACTTACATTTTGGAGTTGGATAGTTTTGAGTTTCAATTGCAATTCTTTTGAAGCAAACGGTGGTAACTTACTAAAGTATCTTTCTAATTTTTCAAACTCAATTACTTCTTCGGGGCTTAAACCCCCATTTTTGCCTGTTAACTCATCATAACGTTCCACTTGTTTAACTACATAATCAGAATAATGAGTAGTATCAAAATAACTTTCAACTAAACTTTCCCAACTATAAGCCGTTAAATCTTCAACACGTGTTTGATTTTCCAAATCGTAAACCACCGCATTGGGTATTGAATTAATAACAAATGGCGAATGCGTACTTACAATAAATTGAATTTTAGGAAAAAAACTTGTTAGAATAGGTAAAATATTCTTTTGGAGTTCTACATGAAGGTGGGCTTCAATTTCATCAATTAAAACGATGCCACGTAAATCATTTGGACTTGGTTTAGATGTAATGTTTTCAGTTTGCATCAAAATCCCATTCACAATGGCTAAACAAGAGGCATAACCATCAGGCAAAGCATCCAATTTGGTTGAAATATTATTTGACCTTTTCAGGAAGAAATCATAGTTTTTTTTATCAAAAACTAGTTCAATCTCATTATCGGCAAACAAGCTTTTTAAAAGGTTTTCAAAAGATTTGAACCATTCATCAATAATTGAGATATTAGCCTTGTTCCCATCAAGTTGGTCAAAGGCTTGCCCAACCTTCATATTAACAATATGTTGCAAAAAACTTGCAAAACCATAATTATCAATCTTCTTTACCCCTTCAACCTCATCGTATCTCTTTGAGGCTCTTTTTGCTCCTACAGCATAAAACAGATAGTCTTCTAAATGAGGTAAGTCCTCATTGTTTAAGTCAAAAGAAACAAAATCACTCATTTCAGAACTTTCTTGTTTACTTAGATTATTCAAGTAGCTTGTACTAATACTATAATTGGCTTCTGGGTTGTTAATGAGATATAAGTATTCTTCAGTAAAGTCAAGGTATATTCTCTCCAGCAAAGAAGTTTTCCCGCTGCCATTAATTCCAGTTAAAATCAAGTGTTTGCGCTCAGTATCTGAAAGCTTAATTGTTAAGTTTTTCAAATGCCTTACCTTATTAATATAAATTTCCGTTATAAAAAGCTCTGTCATCAATACAAATTTAAGCCCTTTTACTCCGCATTGCTTCTATCCTGAATATGAGTTTGCTCTTTATAAGTACGGTCGATAAGTATAACAAACAGCACCGTTGCCACCAACATAAAACCCGTAAAAAACCAAAAGTAACTTGCTCCTGCCAATTTCGATGTACCATCGGGGTTTTGGATAAACAAGTTAACCAATGCCGTAAACAAATTACCTACCGCTACCGACAGTAAATAAAAACTCATGATAAACGATTTCATTGAGTTAGGAGCTTGCGTATATGAAAACTCTAAAATGGTTACCGAAACAAAAATTTCGCCTGCGGTTAAAATAACATAGCCTAAAATTTGCCATGATATATTCATGCTTACCCCAGCATCCATTTGTGCTTGTACCCATGCAATTAATGCAAAACTCATAGCCGTTAAAAACATACCGATTGACATTTTTCGGGTATAATTCAGCTTTATGCGTTTTTTTAAAAATGGATATAAAACTGCTGTGAACAAGGGAACCATTAAAACAATTAGCAAAGGATTGAAAAAGCCAATTTGTGAAGGGTAAAAATCAAAAGATGTGAATCCTAAATTGATTGTTTTATTCATTAAATCGGAATCTGCCTGTACCACCCATGCCGAAGCTGTTTGATCAAATAGTGACCAAAAAACGGCTACAAACAAATAAATCGGAATTAGTTTCAATACTAAATCCCTTCCCTTTTTACTAAATAACTCCTTTTTATACAATTGCCAGCCAGCAGGTTTAATGGAGATAAAGTGTTTACGCCCCATCCAAAAAACTACGGTTGCAATTACCATTAAAATACCCGGCAAACCAAAAGCTAATGCGCTATTCAAGCCTTTTGAAATTAGATATTCATTTTTCAATATTGGCTCCGCTGTAGCATAAGCAATTACCGCCCCAGCGTTTATAGAGAGGTAGAAATAGAAAAACATTTTCTCAATCAAATGCGAGTTGTGGCTTTCAAATTGGTCGCCTACGTGGGAGGATACACAAGGTTTTATCCCTCCTGCGCCAATGGCAATTAAGGTACAGCCTATTAAAAAGCCCATGTGGGTTTCGTTAACTGCCAACACAAAATGACCAATACAATAAACAATTGATAAGTAAATAATGGTTTTATATTTCCCTAAGAAAATGTCAGACAATAATGCGCCTAAAATACTTACACCATAAGCCCCAAATATGAATAGATGCACCCAAAACTTGGCTTGCTCAGGGTTAAGGGTTGATAACTCGCCTGCGCCATTGCGGATAAAAGTGGTTAAAAAAATGAGCAAAATAGCTTTCATTCCATAAAAACTGTACCGCTCGGCTGCTTCGTTACCTATAATATAAGGAATACCAGAAGGCATTTTATTGCTTGTATTTGCCATAAACATTTGTAAGTAAGACCAGTAACGAAAATAGGGAGAATTTGGCAGAATAAAAGCGTAGGTTTTTTAACGGAAAATCTTTCGCTTGTTTAACTCACGCCTATATAAACGAGCATTACGTTCATGCTCTCTATTGGTTTTAGCAAAATTGTGATAGCCGCTAAAATCTTCTTTGGCGCACATATACAAATAATTGTGCTTTTCAGGATTAAGTACCGCTTCTAAAGCAAAAACATCGGGTATGCAAATAGGCCCGGGAGGCAATCCAGGGTACATATAAGTATTGTAAGGCGAATCAATGGTTTTATGTTCATTTAAAACACGTGTAATTGAAAAATCATTGGCGGCATACTTCAAAGTAGGGTCTGCTTGCAAAGCCATGTTTATTTTCAAACGATTCAAGTACAAACCTGCCACTTTAGGAGCTTCGCCTTTATGCATAACTTCTTGCTGTACAATAGCCGCTAAAATGGAAACTTGAGTTGGACTTAATCCCTGTTTTTCAGCTTTTGCTTTACGCTCATCATTCCAAAATTTTGCATGCTCTTTAGCCATGCGTTTAACAAAACCTTCAGGCGTAGTATTCCAATACATTTGATAGGTATTGGGTATAAACAAAGTTGAAATTTCAGCCGCTTGTAAATTGTATTGCTTAAAAAAAGAAGTATCCGTTAAAACACTGTTTAAGGCTAAAGAATCAAATTCAAAGTATGGAGCAACTGCTCCCGCCAATTCTGGTAGTAATCTAATATTGTTAAAAGTTACTTTTTGTGCTTTTTGCTGCCCGCCTCTTAAATGATTAATTAACTGATTATTACTCCATCCATCTTTTATAAGATATTGCCCTGAACGAACATTACTTCCATAGCGTTTTAATTTAGCTACCCATTCAAACGATTGGTGGTTTTCAAGCACATTTTCGGTTTTTAGTAGGCTTTTCAACTGCTCAAAATCGGTATTAGTAGGAATTTGTAGTAGTAATTCATCTTGTTTTAAACTAACGTTTTTGCCTTTAACATATTGATAACCAAGTGTAACTATCACTCCTAATGCTATGGCAACAATAACAATCCCTACAAGCAACACTTTTTTCATTTACAACTAAGTTTGAAATAGCTAAACATTCAAAGCCCCAAATATATCTTAACTTGCAAAATATTTTGCCTGCTATGAGAACATGGTCGTTGCGGTATGTATTGTTAAAACAATTAATTAAATGGTCGGCACGTGCCTATTACCGCCGTATTGAAGTTAGCGGAGCAGAAAACATCCCTTTTGACAAGCCTGTAATTTTTGCCCCACCTCATCAAAACGCCATGATGGACGGCGTAGTAATTATTACAAGCCAAAGCCTGCAACCCTATATTTTAACCCGTGCCGATGTTTTTAATAAACCTACGGTGGCTAAAATGTTAAAGGCAATTCGCTTTATTCCCATTTACCGAAAGCGGGATAATGTAGATCATCGGGCAAACAACAATCCTATATTTGAATTTTGTGCCGAAAAATTAAAAGGGCTTGGGGCATTGCTTATTTTCCCCGAAGCGGATATGCACATGAAAAAACGCTTGCGCCCTGTTCGTAAGGGCTTGGCACGCATAGCCTTTAAAGCCGAAGCTGAAAATAACTTTGAGTTGGATGTTAAGGTTATACCCGTGGGGTTAGATTTTAGCTATTACTCCCGCGCGCGTAGCGATGTGATGGTTAGTTTTGGTAAGCCTTTATCTATTAAGGATTATCAAAAAATATACGAAGAACATGAAAGCAAGGCCATACGGGTTTTTACGGAAGATTTAGCCGCAAAAATTCACGAGCGTATGATTCATATTAAAAGTGATGAAGATTACGAATTGATGATTTTTATGTGCAAGATGTTGTACGACAAAAAAAACCTTAAACACGATATTTTCACGGCTCAACAAAAGGTGGTAAAAGTTGAACAGTTAAAAGCAGATAAGCCCCAAAAATACAAGCAATTAATGTTGCTGCTAAGCGAGTATCAAAACTTATTACAACAAAACAATGCTAAAGATTGGCAAGTTAAAACACCCCTAAAATCAATTAGTAATTGCCTTATCGAATACTTTATCCTTTTAGGGTTAACGCCTTTTTGGTTATGGGGTGAAATCAATAATTTTTTCCCCAACCGAATTCCTTTTATGGTTATACCGAAGCTGGTAGGACCACAATTTAAATCGTCGGGGATATTTTTACTTTCCTTTTTCCTTTTTATTATTTTTTATACGCTGCAAACATTAACCGCCTATTGGTTATCGGGTAGCCCACTTTTTGCGTTAATGTACTTTTTCACCCTTGCAGGTTCAGGCTTTTTTGCCGTTAAATTCCGAGAATATTGGAACAGAAATACTAAAAATTATCAGTTCGCTTCTAAAACAAAAAAACAACCTAAAATCTTAGAGAATCTTAAAAATTTGAGGAAGGAGATAATGGAGGTGTTGGGATGATGGATTTGCGTAGTGTAATTAAAATTAAACAAAGCGTCATTTCAGATTTGCTCGAATGCGAGCCCAGTCAATGCAAAGTCTGGGCGACCCCGTCTGAAATTTCATTACACTAGAATCTTGTTTATTAGATTCCCAACTCATGCCAAAAGGCATTCTTGGGAATGACACGACTATTTAATTACCAGTCTTTTGCTAAATCGGTTAAATCGGGGGTTTTCTTTTTTGCAAGATTGAATTTCCATTGCCTATTCCATTTTTTTAACTGTTTCTCCCTATCAATAGCCTTTTCAATGTTATTGAATTCCTCAAAATAAATTAAGTAGTATTGGTTGTACAATTAAGTGTGTTTTGATCCTTGTCCTTCTTTATATTCTCTAACTCTACGCTCAATATCGTTGGTAACGCCAATGTAAATGGTTGACCGCCATTTATTACTCATCATATGGATATAAGAAGTTTTCACCACCTAAAAATACGCGTCATTTCCAAGAGTGGGTGTAATCCACGAGTTGGAAATCTCAGGATAAAACCGCTATTTCCTAAATTCTCAACACCCATTGAGGTTTTTGGGAATCCCAGTTAATGTTCGTTGTCTTTCAATTGAAAAGAAGGTTTTAGAGTGATTAACCCACCTCTACCCAGTCGCCGTTGTCGCGGATAAGTTCAATTAATTCATCCACTGCCTGCTCCGATGGTATGCTGCGTTTAACCACTTCTTGCCCTTTGTATAGGGTAATTTTGCCTACGCCACTGCCTACATAACCATAATCTGCATCAGCCATTTCGCCAGGGCCGTTTACTATGCAACCCATAATGCCGATTTTAACCCCTTTCAAGTGGTTGGTTCGGCTGCGAATCATAGCCGTTGTTTCCTCTAAATCAAACAAAGTGCGCCCGCACGATGGACATGAAATGTATTCCGTTTTAGAGATACGGGTGCGGGTGGCCTGCAAAATACCGAAAGCCGTGCTGTTTAAAACGGGCTTGCTGCAATTTTTGCCATTTAACAAAATACCGTCGCCAAAACCATCAAGCAATAAGCCCCCAGCATCTGTTGCGGCGTAAATCTGCATATCGCTATCCGTAACCGTTTGAAATTGGAAGTTGAAAATAACAGGCAAATCAATTTTTTGCGTTTTTAACTCGAAGCAAAAACGGCGTAAAGCCGCCATAGCATGCCCGTTTAATGTATGGATAAGCAATACCGCATTATCTAGTTTTTTCAAGCTATCGAAGGCCTCAAAATCATCAACGCAAATAGAAATGAAATTGAGTTTTTCAGACTTTTCGCTGGCACTTAAAAACTCATTAAGGTTAAACAATGGATAGCAACTATAGGTGGTTGTTTGGTGCTGTTTCCAAAACTCGTAGGGCGTAATAGCATGCAAAGTACCTGGTATCTCAAAAGGGATTTTCTGCCCTTGCAGCAAAACGAAATCGGCAGCTTGTTCGGCTATATTCCACTTATCCAAACCTTCGGAATAGTGGTAGCCTATGCCTTGCAGTTGTTGGTGTTTTTTAAGTGGTTCGGTTGAAAAATCGGCTATTACAATGGGTACATTTCTACCTCCAATCCTATCTAATATTTGGGTGTTATTACGCTGGTACGCAAATGGGTTTTGGGGAATGTTTGCCAAATTTTTAATAGGCGCATGCCCTACCCTGCTGTTGTAACGGTTAACTAGGGCTGCTGCCACGGGTATCTCCGCTTCGGGGGCTTCAGTTAGTGAAACTCGAACCGTATCGCCTAGCCCGTCTTCTAACAAAGTGCCAATACCTACGGCCGATTTTATGCGCCCATCTTCGCCGTCGCCAGCTTCGGTAACGCCTAAATGTAGCGGGTAATTCATGCCTGCTTCTTGCATTTTTTGCACCAAAAGGCGGTAAGCCTGCACCATTACTTGGGTGTTGCTCGCCTTCATCGACAAAACAATTTCGTGGTAGTTTTCATCTTCGCAAATGCGCAAAAATTCCAATGCCGATTCCACCATACCAATAGGCGTATCGCCATAACGGCTCATAATTCGGTCGCTTAAGGAGCCGTGGTTAGTGCCAATGCGCATGGCCGTTCCCTCTTGCTTGCAAATGCGCACCAAAGGGGTAAATTTTTCTCGTATGCGTTGCAACTCCGCTTCATATTGGGCATCGGTATATTCAATAATTTGAAACTTCTTTTTGTCGGCATAATTGCCTGGGTTTACCCGTACTTTTTCAACCAAACGGGCGGCAATTTCGGCGGCATTGGGGGTAAAATGTATATCGGCAATCAAGGGAATTTCGTAGCCTCTTCGTTTCAGTTCTTTTTTTATTTCGGCCAAGTTTTCAGCCTCCTTTTTACTGGGTGCGGTAATGCGCACATACTCGCCTCCAGCTTCATAAATGCGGATGCTTTGCTCAACCGTGGCAATGGTGTCCATGGTGTCAGTAGTTGTCATGCTTTGCAGGCGAATGGGGTTGTTACCGCCAAGGGCGATATCGCCAATTTTCACCTCACGGGTTTTAAAACGGCTGTATTGGGTTAAGCTGGTGCAATATTTAAAAGGATCTACTGGTTGAGCCATCGGGCATATTTTGATATTACAAATGTATTACAAAGCCAAGGCTCAAAAGTTAGCTTTAACTTTTTTTGAAGAATCCCCCGGATAAAAAATCATTAAAACTTGATTTTTAATCTTTCCCCCTTTTTCCAAAGGGGGACAAAACAATTCTACTTTTTTCCTTCCCTTAAATGGATAAACTGCTATTAAGCTAGATTTCCAAAATTGAGGCAGACAAAAAAGTTTTGACACCTTTTAACGTGCTAATAAATTTTGCTTTAAAAAGGGCTATTTGTAAAGTTTAAGCCACCATTTACATAAGCAATTTTAAGTAACATTTGTTTTTTATAATTTGCCACCTTTGTGTGTGCGACCAAACCTTAGGCGTGTATTTTAAAATAGACGTTACATTTTTAGGCTGATTTTTAATGGTTTACATTTTTTGTTGGCTTGCTTCCTTTAACTGTGCAACCAAACCTTGGACGTGTTGCTATTATGGCAGTTAAGTAATTGATCATTAGCGTGTTTAATTAATGCCACCTTTACTTTTTAGGTTTTATTGATAAAAAAGGGTTGATGGATAAATTGCTGTTTTTTATGGAAAGGAGAAGTTACTTTTCGAAGCATTGTTTTTTTATTTATATAGTAGTTAAATTAGTTGTAACTGCTACCAAAGATAAAAGCCCAACAGATAGTTAATGGCAAAACTGATTCCTACATACGACAAAATACTTTCCTTAAAAGTAAAACCTGAAGAAGGTGAATTGCATTTGCTAAAATTCCTAGACTCTGAACTTGACGATTCTTTTGAAGTGTATTTCAATCCATATATGAATGGAGACCGACCAGACATTGTGGTTATGAAGAAAGGACAAGGAGTTCTAATAATTGAAGTTAAGGACTATGACTTGAACAGCTATGAACTTGACGAAAGAAAGAATTTTGTAATTAAGAGTAATAAAACCAAAACTCATAAATCACCCATTAAACAGGTGCTCAAGTACAAAGACAATCTTTTTGAATTGCACATTGAGAATTTGCTTGAGAAAAAAATAAAAGACATAAGACATTTCAAAATAGTATCATGTGCAATTTATTTTCACAATGCAACTTCTCGTAAAATCAATGATTTACTCGTAAAGCCATATGAAAACGACAAAAAGTACCTTACGTTTTTAAATTACAATATCGACTTTATTGGCAGAGACAATCTCAATGAATTTTACCTAACAAATTTGCTCACAAAGAGGTATATGATTTCTGAAAGACCTTCTTTCCTTTTCACAGAAAATATTTATAAAAGCATAAAAAGATTTCTAAAGCAGCCTGTCCATCTTAAAGAGGGTGTTAAAGAAATTAGATACAGTAAAAAACAACTTGAAATCATTTATGAAGCCAATAAGAAACAGCAAAGAATAAAGGGGGTTGTTGGATCTGGCAAGACAACCGTACTTGCAGCAAGAGCAGTTCAAGCACATAAACGCTCAAAAGGAAAGGTCCTAATCCTAACTTATAATATCACTCTTAAAAACTTTATTAAAGATAAGATAAGTAAGGTACGTGAAGAATTTGGTTGGGAAAATTTCGTTATCTCAAACTATCATTTATTTATCAACTCCGAGTTAAACAATCTTGAAATCCCTATCAAAATTCCAAATGGATTCAATGAATATACAGAAGACGAAAAGAGTAAATTTTTTGAGAAAGAATACTATTCTAATAAGCAGTTATTCATTGATAATAAGGACAAAATAAAACCTTATGAAGTTATTTTAATTGATGAAATTCAGGACTATAAAAGAGCGTGGATGGAGATTGTTAAGGAGTGCTTTTTAAGTGAAAATGGAGAGTATGTTTTATTTGGCGACGTAAAGCAAAACATATACAACAATGCGACAGAAGGAAGAGATGTTTCAACCAATGTAAAAGGTGTTACCGAATTGAAGAATTGTTTTCGCTCTGATTTTAAAATAAAAGACTTGGCAATTCATTATCAGAAAGATATTTTTCAGGACAAATACGAAACAGACAACTTTAATCAGAAATCACAAACAAAGGAACTTGCATTTGAACGAAATCAGCAAGGTAGCCTCAACTATATATATCTGCCAAATGCTGATAGTGTTAGTAGTCTTTATACAATTATCCACGAAAACGCCATAAACAAAAATATTCCACCAAATGACATTACTATTTTAGGTAACTCAATCTCTCTCCTTAAAAAGTTTGATGCTTACTATCGCTATTCTTCAGGAGAAAGGACGAATACAATGTTTGAGACGTTTGAAATGGTTTATAGAATGGGTTTAAACTATTTGAAAAAAGATAAACCTGAATGGTTAAAGAGGGGAATAAGTTTGATTAATCGACAGAATGACAGGTCAGAAGCAAGAGCATTTAATCAACTAAGTATTCTTTTTACGATTAACGAACTTTACGAAGAATACCCAGATAGATTCATGGAAAAACTTGAAATCTATTGTCAAAGGTTCAATACCAACCTTTCGGATTTTTCAAAATACCTAAGTCAATATAAAACGGAACTCAAAGAATTCAAAAAGGACTTCGGACCAAAAAAGCAGACAAGCAATTTAAAGATGATTCGAAATAACAAAAAGATTCATTTTTATATGAATAGTGGCACTGTAAAAGTATCTACCATTCACAGCTTTAAGGGTTGGGAAAGCGAAACTGTTTTTTTGATTTTGGAGAACTTTAATTTCCAAATGACTTTTGATGAGATTTTATATACGGGCATTACTCGAACCCGTGCAAATCTGATTTTAATAAACTATGGCAATAAAGAATATCATAGTAAATTGAAGGATTTAATCGAAAAAGTTAAGTGAAATAAAAAAATCAATGCAGTAGATGACCACAGCATATCTACTCTTTCGCCTTAGTGACGCCGCAAAGACAAGACCTTTAAAAACAATAAAAACCTACTCATTCCCCCCCCCTTAAACCGATAAAAGGCAGTTAATGCCAAGTTGTTGAAATTTGCATATAAGGAGGTGGCACACATGTAAAAAGATGAACAATGACACGACAGAGATTATTGACAATTAACGGATGGTTTCTTGTAATAGTAGGCTTTCTGCAAGCCATCATGACAATTATTGGACGCTTTACAGGCAATGGCATACTAAAACAACTCCATAATGACCCATTAGGAGCCATCGGAATGTTTGAAGGGTTTATGTTGGCAGGACTATTTGGCATCGTTTTCATCAGAATGGCTAAGACAACTGACAAATTGAGATTTTGGAACCTACTTGCTTGTTTCATCCACTTGACACTTGGGACAGCCAATATTGTTTTCTGGACTGATACATTTGTAGCCATGGACGCCCAAATACCTGGAACTATTGCGACAGTACTTCATTTCTCATTTGCCCTTACAGAGGGATTTGTAGGGCTAAAAAAATAAAATGCACAATCGTCAACAAATTGCATAAGGTAAATATCGCCTAAGGGGGACACGTCCAATTCTACTTGCCTTTCCTCCCCTTAAACCGATAAACGGCTGTAACCGCCAAGTTGTTGAAATTCGCATCTAAGGTGGAGTAGTAGTTGACAATGGAGGGATTGTCAAAATCATTGTCGATAAACCGCTTAGAGTAATCGAAACGAATAGCGGGCGCAAACTCGATGCCTATGTTAAATCGCTTGTTGATTTCATACATAAAGCCTAAAACCATTCCCACTTTTGGCGACAAGCCAAAGTCTCTAAAATGTCCGCCATCGGAAGAATTGTATCTAAAATCCATTCCTGTTTCGGGGCCAACAATAAATGCAAACTGCTCGTTAATAAACTTTCGTTTTTCAAAGCCGATTGTTGCCCCAAAAAATATGTTGCCGTTTTTTCTTTCGGTGGATAAGCTATCGGTTTCTGATTGATATTCGTTTTTGTCAACTCTTAAATTAAGTATGCCTGCCCTTGCCCGAAACCAACGGTCTTTTTTCATTTCTTTTTTAAACAGGAAATTGAAATCGAACAAGCTGGTAGTGCGCAAGCCTACTTCTTTATGCTTTGTTTGTGCCGAAAGCGTAAAAGTAAATCCTAGTAAAACGATAAATATTAGTGCCTTTTTCATGGCCCCAAAAGTAAGACTTATGGTTTATGAGATTCCAGACTTGGCATCGAGCCGCACGGGAATGACGCAAATTTTTGGTTTTAGAATAATCATCCTATCAAAAGAAATCATTTAGGGTTGACTGGGCTGGCATACGAGTTGGAAATCTAAGGGGTATGGTTATGGTATAATGAGATTCCCGTAACGGCGGCGTCTGGGCTTGAATACGAGCCGCACAGGTCGCACAGACGTTGTGTGCTATTTTATTTCATGCCGAACCATGTTGATTTGATGAATTGCCAAGCTTAGGTGAAAGGCATTAAGGAGTTTATGAGTTGTTTTTATTTGTCTTATTCTTTACCTAGATGCAAAGAATCAAAAATCACGACGATTCAATGTGATTCGTCTAGCAAAACGACCGCTGACAAGCTTTATGCTACGCACTTTGTTGCTTTGCAACGTGACTTCGCATAGCTTGCAGCTATCACTACGAATCGCCGATAATTGACTTTGTTTATGAGGAATGATGCTTTAGGTTTGTTTATGTAATTCGACATCCCAAAACGAGCAACACTATTCAGGGGATTACACCAATTCTATATACTAACTACTAGGTACTTTGTACAAAGTCAAACTATACAAGCGTTAATTAATGCTAAAGTGCAATAAATTTTCCCTACCAACCGTTTGGTAAATTGAATTTTAAGCTATCTTTGAAGCATGCCTTTACAAAAAGTAACTGCACAAGAAATCGTTAAAAAATCAATGCACGTATTTTGGGCCAATGGCTACAACAATACATCAATGGCAGATATTGCCAAATGCTGCGGTTTACAAAAAGGCAGTTTATATCATCACTTTTCGAGCAAAGAAGTTTTAATGCAAGCGGTATTGGAGTTTTTGCATCAAGGCTACCGCAAAGGCTTATTTAACATTGCCTATAACGACGATTTTAGTGTAAGTCAAAAGGCACAAATGTTTCGTGTTTTTTGCAACAAAACTTTTGACACCACCAGCGATGGTTGCCTAATGGGTAATATCGCTTTAGAAACAGCAGGCACTAACGAAAACTTCGCACAGCAATTCCGCTTATTTTTTCAGGATTGGATGGACGCCATTGAGCATGTGCTTAAAAGCATTTACCCGGCTAGTAAAGCCAAAAAATATGCGATGGATACCGTGGCTCAAGTAGAAGGGGCCGTTATGATGATGAAAGTGTTTGACGACCGCAGCTTTTTAGATAGGGCTTTGGACAACTTAGAAGAAACAATTTTAAATAATAATAAAAATCTTAAAACTTTTTAAATGGAAGCAATGGCAACAGCATTAAATGTTACCCCCGCTAACAAACGTAAAATCGCCAAAGTAGCGGTTTTAGGTTCGGGCGTTATGGGGGCAGGCATCGCCGGTCATCTTGCTAACATCGGTTTTGATGTTACGATGCTTGACATCGTACCTTTTGATTTAACCGATGAGCAGAAAAAAGACCCTGCACAGCGTAACCGTATTGTTACGGCTGCAAAAAAGGCTTTATTAAAATCGAAGCCTGCGGCATTATTCGAAAAATCAGTAGCCGATAAAATCAAAATCGGAAACTTTGATGATGATTTGGAAAAATTAGCCGACTGCGATTGGATAATTGAGGTAATCATTGAGCGATTAGACATTAAGCAAGGCTTATTTGAGAAATTGGATAAAATCCGTAAGCCGGGTACTTTAATTACTTCAAATACTTCTTCTATTCCTATCCACTTAATGGCAGAAGGAAGAAGCGATGATTTTAAAGCGCATTTTTGCGGCTCACACTTTTTCAACCCACCTCGCTACTTGGAGTTATTAGAAATCATTCCAACGCCTGATACCTCAAGCGAAGTGGTTGACTTTTTAATGGATTTTGGTAGCACCATTTTAGGTAAGCAAACGGTACTTTGTAAGGATACCCCAGCATTTATCGCCAACCGTGTTGGTGTTTACGCAATGGCTAAAATTTATCAGTTAACGGAGGAGCTAGGCTTACCAATTAACATTGTAGATAAATTAACGGGTAAGGCTATTGGTCGCCCGAATACGGGTACATTCCGTTTAGGTGATTTAGTGGGGCATGATACGGCAACTAGCGTTACCGAGGTAATTAAAACTCGCTGCACAGAAGATGAACAGGTAAAAGCTTTTGACGTTCCTAAGTATTTTGACTTCTTGCTAGAAAACAAATTTTTAGGGGATAAAACGGGGCAAGGTTTCTACAAAAAAACCAATGAGCGTGACGGAAAAGGAAAGCGCATTATTTTGGAATTGAATCTTAAAACGTTAGAGTATGAGCAGAAGCAAAAAGCGGATGTTCCTAGCTTAAAAGCGGTTCGTAGTGTTGATGATATTGGAGGAAGAATTCGCCACTTTTTTAAAGCGGATGATTTAGGTGCACAATTAGTTCAAAAATCATTATCAGGCTTATTTGCTTACGTTTCAAATCGTATTCCTGAAATTTCTGATACGCTTTATAGCATTGATGATGCTTTACGTGCAGGTTTCCGTTGGGGTGTTGGTCCATTCCAATATTGGGATATGGTAGGCCTTAGCAAAGGTATTGAAGTAGCTGAAGCCAACGGCGAAAGCGTTGCTCAATGGGTTAAGGATATGGTAGCCGCTGGTAACGATTCATTCTATAAAAAAGAGGGAGGCGTTAACAAATACTACTGTATTGAAAGCAAAAGCTACAAAGCAATTCCAGGTGCGGATAAGTTTATTGTTTTAGATAACTACCGTGAAAATGCACCAGTATTTGAAAATGCCGAAGTACAATTACATGATATTGGTGATGGTGTACTTTGCTTAGAGTTCCGTTCAAAAATGAACTCGATTGGCGAGGGTGTTTTAAAGGGTATGCACGAAAGTATCCGTATTGCGGAAGAGGAAGGCTGGAAAGGTTTGGTAATCGGTAATAATGCCGAACACTTTTCAGTTGGTGCTAACCTAATGATGATTGGTATGTTGGCATATCAGCAAGAATATGATGAATTAAATTTTGCTGTTAACGCATTCCAACAAACAACCATGCGTTGTCGTTATTCAAGCATTCCTGTTGTAGCTGCTACACAAGGTTATGTATTTGGTGGTGGTTGTGAGACCATTATGCACTGCGACGGTGTTGCGGCAGCAGCGGAATCATATATCGGTTTAGTGGAAGTTGGTGTTGGTTTAATCCCTGGTGGTGGTGGAACGAAAGAGTTTGCCCTCCACGCGTCGGATGCCTTTTTTGAGGGTGATGTTCAAATTCCAACATTAATTGATAAGTTTAAAACCATTGCAACGGCTGACGTAGCTACTTCAGCGCAGGCTGCATTTACCAAAGGTTATTTATCGCATACAAAGGATAGTTTAGTAATTAATACTAAGCGTAACATTGGTGAGGCTAAGAAGAAAGTTTTAGCATTGGCTGATGATTATGTTCAAAAGCCACAGCGTACTGATATTCATGTATTAGGTCGTTCGGGCTTGGGTGCTTTGTATGTGGCAGCACATAGCTTAAAGTTGGGCGGTTATGCCAGCGAGCATGATATTAAAATTGCTAAAAAAGTGGCATTTGTATTGTGTGGTGGCGATTTAACAGCTCCTCAAAAAGTAAGCGAGCAATACTTATTGGATATTGAGCGTGAAGCTTTCTTAAGCCTTTGCGGTGAACCTAAAACGCTTGAACGCATCCAGTACATGTTGCAGAATAATAAACCTTTGAGGAATTAGTATTTAGTACAGAGTATTAAGTATAAAGATTAGAGATGCATAGGTTTCAAGAATTATTGGTTTGGCAAAAAGCACGAAAGTTGGTTAAACATACTTATCAAATTTCAAGTGACTTTCCTAAACAAGAAATGTTTGGATTAACTGCCCAAATGAGGCGAGCAAGTGTTTCAGTTCCTTCGAATATAGCAGAAGGTTGTGGACGTGGGACTAATGCTCAATTCAATCATTTTTTGAATATTGCTAGTGGTTCAGCAGCTGAATTAAGCACCCAATTTTACTTGGCTTTTGACTTAGGATTTATAAACGAAGAGATTTTTAACAAATCCCTCAATCAGTCAGATGAAATTCAAAAGATGTTATATGGTCTTATGAAAAGTAATCAAGCTAAATCAAGTCATCATACTTAATACTAAATACTTTTTACTCATTACTAACTTCTAAAATCTAATAATCTAAAACAAATAAAAATGAAAGAAGCATATATTGTAAAAGGATACCGCTCTGCCGTTGCTAAGGCTAAAAAAGGGGGGTTCCGTTTTTACCGCTCGGATGATTTAGCGGTAGATGTAATTAATCATTTAATGGCTGATACGCCACAATTAGACCCTACACGTGTAGATGACTTAATTGTTGGTTGTGCTAACCCAGAGGGCGAACAAGGCTTGCAAATTGGGCGAATGATTTCAGTTCGTGCATTTGGTAAAGAAGTGCCGGGAATGACGGTTAACCGCTATTGTGCATCAGGCTTAGAAACTATTTCAATAGCTGTTGCAAAAATACAAGCTGGTATGAGCGATTGTATTGTTGCAGGTGGTACAGAAAGCATGAGTATGATTCCGATGACGGGCTACAAATTAGCACCATCTTATAATGTTGGGTTAAACACGCCTGACTACGTTGTTGGTATGGGTTTAACTGCTGAAGCGGTTTCAAAGAAATACGAAATCAGCCGCGAACAGCAAGATGAGTTTAGCTACAACTCGCATGTTAAAGCTGCTGCTGCAATTGATGCAGAAAAGTTTGTTAGCCAAATTGCTCCTGTTACTGTTAAAGAGGTAAAGGTTGAGGATGGCAAACGTGTTGAAAATGAATTTACCGTTGCAATGGACGAAGGCGTTCGCCGTAGTACAACCGTTGAAGGTTTAGGTAAATTGCGTGCTGCCTTTGCCCAAAAAGGTTCAGTTACTGCTGGTAACTCTTCTCAAATGTCGGATGGGGCTGCCTTTGTAATTGTGATGAGTGGCGAAATGGTTAAGGAGTTAGGACTTGAGCCAATTGCCCGCTTGGTATCTTGCTCAGTTGCGGGAGTCGAACCATTATATATGGGAATTGGCCCTTGTGCCGCCATTCCAAAAGCATTGAAAAAGGCAGGATTACAGTTAGGCGATATTGACCAAATTGAGTTGAATGAAGCTTTTGCAGCTCAAGCATTAGCAGTAATTAAAACAGCAGGCTTAAATCCTGACATTGTTAACGTAAATGGTGGTGCAATTGCATTAGGCCATCCATTAGGTTGTACTGGTGCAAAATTATCAATCCAGTTGTTTAATGAGATGCGTGCACGCAACCAAAAATACGGTATGGTAACTGCCTGTGTAGGTGGCGGACAAGGTATTGCTGGTGTTTACGAATTGTTGAACTAAGTTTAGTTTGAAATAAGATTAGGAAGCCAAGGTTAAGCGCCTTGGCTTTTTTTGTTTGCATACATTTAAACCCAACAACAAATTTCTTTTCAAATGCTAAGGTTATATTTATCATGTCTTTTTAAAGTTTACTGAAATGAAAAACTTATTGATACCCCTATTTGCTATTGCTTTATTTTTTACCGCTTGCACTAAAGATGATTCAGAATCACACAATGAAGAGGAGTGTGAAACATGCATTGAAGAGGAATGTAAAGCATGTTATCAAAACAGAATAGTTGAAATTGAAGGAGAGATTATTAGTGAGGATATAGTAAATGATTATGGAACCTTGTGCGGTACTGATTTAGATGATATTGAAAACCAAGAATCTGATATAAGCTCAAATACTGTTGGCGGCTTTACAACTGTAATTACCATTACTACAATTTGTAATTAAATATACTTAAAATGAAAAATTTATTGATACCTGTTTTAACAATCGCCTTATTTTTTACTGCCTGTACAGAAGAAGATTGTAAGACCTGCCAAAAAAACAGAACGGTTGTTTTTGATGGAGAGTTAGTTAGTGAAGATGTTGTTGAAGAATACGGCACCCTTTGTGGTATTAATTTAGATGATATAGAAACCCAAGAACCCGATGTAACAACGGTTAATGTTGGAGGTTTCGATAGAGTAACAACTGTTACTACCGTTTGCAACTAACAAAAAAAGCCGCCCTTTACGGGCGGCCAATCATAAAACCAAACTCCCATTTAGTGGTTAATCTTCATCAATACTACTAGCACCGCTGGCGTCAGCATTAACACTTTCGGGTGCGCCTTTATATTCTATTGAACTTGCTCCGCTGGCATCGGCATCTAACTCATCCATTACAAAAACCTCAGCCGAGCTTGCTCCTGAGGTTGAAACTTCAGCAACTACAACTCTAAAATTAAATGCCTCTAATGATGATGCTCCTACAACATCTGCCTCTAAGTGAGTACACTCACCTATCAGTTCCAAACCACTTGCACCAACAATATCAACTTCCATCATTTCGGCACTAACTTCTGCTTTACAGTTAGCTGCACCTGCAAGGGTTATTTCCATTCCATCTTCTGCAAAACCTTTTATCGTACCCGAAGTAGCCCCTGCAAAATCAACAGCAACCAAGCTTGGGCATGATAGCACAACCTTCGCACTTCCGCTATTCCAGCCCATACTCCATCCTTTTTTCTCAATAGTTACTTTTAATTTATCACCGCTTTGAGAAATTTTAACCTTATCCAAATCATCGTCATCATCAGCAAAAACTTCAACACTATAATCTTCTGCCTTTGTTATTTCAACCTCAAAAGCACCACTTACTTCAACTTCATTAAAATTTTCAAAATCCCAATCAACTGAATTTGACAAAGCACTTTTACCTTTTTGCTTGCGCTTTATATTTTCGCAATCAACACAAACTAGGCCTTGCTTACCCATTACAAATAAATGCTCTTGCATTTCTTTACGTTGAAGTTTATTAACATTACTAATTCTTGCTAATAAAGGGCGCGTATTTTTTCCGATATATACATACTTACCAGTAGGCACTTTCAAAATTAAATCAGCTTCTTGGTCTCTATATTTATCATTTTTAGCCCATTTGTAATAAGGCTGAAATTTTATTTTATCATTTGTTTGTGTGTATGATACATTAACATTGTTAGCTCTACTTAAAGCTTCATCGGTACTTTTACCTTTTGCACTTGATGTTTGAATTAACTCAAAAACACCGCTTTCACTTGCTTCAATGTCTAAATACACTTGATCCACTAAATTGCCATCTAATTGCCTTACATTGCCGCTATTGACTATTGGCCCTAGCGAAAAACCAAAACTATTGTTGCGTTTATATCTATATCGTTCATATTCTCTGGTATCAATGTCAATATGTAAGGTATCCGATATTGGTTGTGCTATCTGCAAACTCTTTTCGGCAAACTCCCTTTCGGTAAAATTGTTTGATAGTTGCATAGTAAATATTCCGCAAATAATGGCTGCCAAAAAGCCAACTCCTGCAATAATTTTACTTTTATCGCCAAACTTAAAACGGCTAGTACCGCCTTTTGCCAATCGCCATAAAAAGTAAATTAATGAAAACATGATTATTGAAAAAGTAGTTAAAAAGCTTAGGCTCCAACCAATTGCACTAAAAGCTGAGTTAAAAATGTAAGTACTCATAGTAGGTAAAGTTTTAATAATACTAAAAGTGGCAACCAATAAGCTTATTGATAATGCTAGTATTATAATACCAGCAACAAACACCACAAACCATTTACCTACCTTTAAAATAAACTTGAAAAAAAGTTTAAGTATTTCTAAAAATCCATTCCACAATGTTCCAACAAAGCCCCCTAAGCTTGATGATGCTTGCTTTGCGCCAGGCTCTAGATTAGATTTCAAGTTATCTAATTCAGTTTGCACAACCCGCTCAATGTTAGATACGTTTACGGGCTCGCCTTTCATTGCCAATTTTTCGTACGGAAGCCTTGCTTCAGGTACAATAAGCCACAAAAACAAGTACAACAAAACAATTGTACCGCCCGAAAAAATAACTAACAGTACAAAGGCAATACGTAACCAAACAGGATCATTAAATCCAAAATAATTAGTAATACCAGCACAAACACCCCCCAAAATGTTGTCATCGGCATTTCTATACAATCTTTTTTTAGGTTTTTCATGCGTTATAGTTTCATTTTCAAAATCGTAAGTTTCTGTATCAAAATCTTCGGGTAAACCCATTTTGTTAATACAGGCTTGCACGTGCTCAACATTTAAAATTTGCACCTCTTCATTTGCTAAACGCTCTTGAAAAAGCTCGGCAAAGCGCGCCTCTATATCACTAATAATTTCCTCTTGCCCCTCTTTGCCGCTAAAATGTTGGCTTAGTAATTCTATATACTTTTTAAGAGATTCGTAGGCATCCTCTTCAATATTGAAAACAACGCCCATTAAATTAATGCTCACTGTTTTATTCATGGTCTTGATTTTTTGATTTGCTTTGAGTAGAGTTTTCAACCGCTTTAACCAAATTTTTCCAAGTGGTTTTTAGCTCTTCTAAAAAATTGTTCCCCTCATCTGTTAAACTATAATACTTGCGTGGTGGCCCCGATCGCGACTCCTCCCACCGGTAACTTAATAAATTAGCATTTTTCAATCGTGTTAGTAAAGGGTATAAAGTACCCTCCTTTACTAAAAGCTTGGCAGCCGTCATTTCCTGTATTATATCCGAAGGGTAAACTTCACCCCTTGATATTATAGATAAAATACAATATTCAAGTATGCCACGCCTCATTTGTGCCTTCGTGTTTTCAATCTTCATACAACAAACTTAAATCATTACAAGGTATTATGCAACACAAGGTACTATTTTTTATCAAATATTATATACTGCCAGCATCCTTGCTATACTAAATTGACAAATATCAAATACCTTTGCACATTAAAAGATTGGTTAATTGGGTGACTAAAAAATTAACAAGCCGTCTATAATTCGATTTTCATTAAAATTGAGCACGGAATTTGAAGCTCAACTAATTGATTTTGAAACAAAACTTAACAACCAAAATTATTTACATGAAAAAGTTATTGGTTTTTGCCTTAGTACTATTTAGCATAGGCACACAACTAAACGCTCAGGATACTGAAGGAGCTTCAATTGCTGAACTTAAACAACAATTGGAATTTTTAAAAGGCAAATTAACTCCTTTGCAGGAGCAAATGCAACCAATTCAAGACCAGGCAGATGCCATTCAGAAAAAATTAGACGGAATGGCAGCCGATGGCTGGACTTATGGAGGCGATGGCCTTTTAGCAATTGATTTAACTGTATTTAGCGACTGGGCAGCAGCAGCTGGTACAAAAAGGTTATTCGGCTTAACGGGTAACGTAAACTTATTTGCTAACTATAAAAAAGATAAATTTTTATTAGAAAATAAAGGAGCATTTAAATTAGGCTACACACGTACTGTTACCGAAGCGCAAGAGTTTGACTTTATTAAAGGTATTGACGAAATAATGCTATCAAGCAACGCTAACTATTTAATTACGGATAAATTAAGTATTAACGGTGCAGCATCATTCCAAAGTCAATTTGCGCCAGGTTACAACTTTGCAGAAACTGATACATTTCAAGTTTCAAAATTTGCAGCACCTGCTTACATAAATGCTGGTGTGGGTATAAAATACATTCCTAACCAAATGGTAAGTGTTACATACCACCCATTAAACTATAAAATGACTTATGTTAACTGGGAGCAAACTAGCGCACCGGGAGATTCAATAACTACCTATAATTTAACTGAAACAAACCCAGATTTACAACAAGTATTTTTTGGTGTTGATGCTGGTGCAGGTAAAAAAAGCTTCCATACCGTTGGTAGCTACTTAAACGTATCATTCCGTAAAGATTTAATGAAACGTGTAAGCTTTGCCAGCACATTAGATGTTTACTTGAGTTACTTAACAAGAAACTTAGATAGCGATAACTTTTTTAATGACCGTGTAACTGCTAACTGGAATAATGTTATTGGTTTACAAATTAATAAGTTTTTATCAGCTACATTAGATTTTACATTACGTAGAGAGTATGCTGAAAACGATAAGTGGCAAATGCGCTACTTCCAAGGAATTGGCTTGTCAGCCAAATTCTAATCTCAAATTTTGATTACGAATACTGAAAGGGTGGTTTTAATTTAAGGGGTCGGGCTTAGCTCGGCCCCTTTTTTTATTGAAGTGTTTTAAAACGTTTTATTACACAAAAGGTGTTTTAACCACCTTAGCTTTTACCACCTTTTTCCTTATTTGTATATTAATAATAGTGCCTACATGGCTTAATGAAATAGGCACATAAGCCAAGCCAATACTCTTAGCCAATGTGGGCGATTGCGTGCCACTTGTAACCCTACCAATTTCATCACCATTATCATCAAGTACCAAAAAACCATTTCGTGCAATTCCGCGGTCTTCTAAAATAAAACCTACCAACTTCAGCTTTGCGCCTTCCTGTTTAACTGCTTCAATTTTATCTTTCCCAACAAAATCCTTAGTATTTAACTTGGTAATCCAAGCCAAACCCGCCTCAATAGGGCTTGTTGTTTCATCAATATCATTGCCATATAAACAATACCCTTTTTCAAGCCTTAAAGTATCTCTTGCAGCCAAACCAATTGGTTCAATACCATATTCAACACCAGCCTTCATAATTGCATCCCAAATCGTTTTTGCATCCTCATTTTTACAATAAAGTTCAAAACCCTTTTCGCCAGTATAACCCGTAGCTGAAATTAAAACATTATCAATATCGAAAACGGCTCCAATTTCAAAATGATAGAACTTGATTTTATTTAAGTGAACCATAGTTAACTGCTGTAAAACATCAATACTTTTAGGGCCCTGCAAAGCCAACAAAGCAAAACCATCAGATTTATCAGTTAAAACAGCATTAAAGCTATTTTGGCTCTCAATCCACTTAAAATCTTTTTCGGCATTAGCAGCATTTACTACCAACATAAACTTTTGCTCAGCTAAGCGGTAAACAATCAAATCATCAATTATTCCACCTGCTTTATTTGGCAGGCAACTATACTGCGCCTGCCCCACTTTTAACTTAGCGGCATTATTACTTGTAAGCCATTGCACCAAAGCTAAAGCCTGCTCACCCTCAACTACAAACTCCCCCATATGCGAAACATCAAATAAGCCAACTGCCTCCCTTACAGCATTATGTTCTTGTTTTATACTACTATAAACTATTGGCATTTCGTAACCAGCAAAGGCCGCCATTTTAGCCCCAAGTGCCTTATGCACGGCAGTTAAAGGTGTTTTTTTCAACATTTCATCAATTTTAGCACTAATTTATGTTGATAAGTGGCTAAACCCCATGAAATACAAGCATTTTTATCCAAAAAACATATTTCTTATTACTATCTTTCGCCCGCTTTTTAAGAAAATGGAAAAAACCCATTTTAAATAATTAAACTTATACTATGAACAAAGGAGATTTAATTTCAAAAATTGCTACTGACGCAGGAATTACTAAAGCGCAAGCAACAGCAGCACTTAGTGCAGTTACTAATGGTGTAGCTGAAACCTTAAAAAAAGGTGACAAAGTTTCATTGGTAGGCTTTGGTACTTTTTCAACTAAGCACCGCCCAGAGGCAACTCGTCCTAACCCATTAAAAAAGGGTACTATGATGACGATTGCTGAAAAAACTTTAGTGAAATTTAAAGCAGGTAAAGCTTTAGAAGAAGCAGTAAACTAATTTTTGTTAAATATTGCAAAACAAAAGCAGGGTTGCCCAAAGGTTTCCCTGCTTTTTACATTTAATTGCAAATCAAAAATTATTTTCGCAACTTAATTAATTTAACAATGAAACAACTATTGCTTTTTTGCTTAATACTTTCAACTACTTTGCTAAGTGCCAATAGCAGAGATGGGGTATCTGCAATGGCAAAAGTTGATACAAACGCCATGCTTATTGGTGATCAAATTGAATTTACTATTGAAGTAATACAACCAAAAAATACCGAAGTAAAATGGCCATTTTTAGTTGATAGTATTGGCAGTTTTGAAATTGTTAATCATACTAATATCGACACTACTCAAATTGACGACAGAAACATAAAAACAAGCCAAAAAATATTTTTAACCAATTGGGATTCTGGTAGTTATTTTATTCCGTCGCTTAATTTTAAATATAAAAACAAGCGCAACCGCAACCGTAATATACGCAGCAATGCTATAAAAATTGATGTTACCAACCTTAACACCCCTCAACAAGAAGGCATAATGCCTAACAAGCCAATTAAGGCCATTCCTTTTTTGTGGCACGAAGCCATACCCTACATTATTTGGGTACTAGCCATATTAGCCGCCTTAGCAATTTTCGCTTTCATTCTATTTTTTATTTACAAACGATGGAGCAAACCCGAAGAAATTTATATACCGCCACGCCCACCACATGAAATTGCGCTTGAAAAATTGGCAAAACTTAAAAAAGAAAAAGCCTGGCAACAAGGCGAAATAAAATGGTATTATTCCGACTTAACCGAAATAATTCGAGAATATTTAGAAGGGCGTTTTCGTTTTCAAGCTTTAGAGTCAACAACTGATGAAATTGTTAGCGACCTAAACGGTACCGATGTAGCTGCAGGATTGATTAATAGAATGAAAAGACTATTTGAAATGTCGGATTTAGTAAAATTTGCTAAAGCCAAACCTGCAACCGAAAACCATTTGCAGAGTCTAAAAGATGCCGAAGCCTTTGTACAACATACAAAAGTTAAGCAACAAATTGTTGAAACGCCTGCATAGCAGCAAAATTTATAGGATGAACAAAACGCTTTTAACCTTATTATTATCGGTTTTTAGCTTGCCCATATTAGCCCAAAATTCAGTTTGGGTAAACGAGCAGCTGCAAAAAATGACGCTTGATGAAAAAATTGGGCAACTATTTATGGTGGCAGCATACTCAAATAAAGACGAAAACCACTACCAAAAAATTGACAAATTGGTTAAAGACCAAAAAATTGGCGGTCTCATTTTTTTTCAGGGCACAGCACAAAAACAAGCCGAACTAACCAACCGTTATCAAAAATTAGCGCAAACACCATTACTTATTGCTATTGATGGCGAATGGGGGCTTGCAATGCGATTAAAAAACACAACGCGTTTTCCTCGGCAATTGGCCTTAGGAGCCATTAAAAACGATACACTTATATACAAAATGGGCGTTGAAATTGGCAAACAATGCAAACGCATGGGCATACACATGAACCTTGCACCAGTTGCCGATGTAAATAACAATCTTAACAACCCTGTTATTAATGATCGTTCATTTGGAGAAGACAAATACAATGTTGCCAACAAATCAATTGCCTATATGGAGGGCATGCGCAGCCAAAACATTTTAGCTTGCGCTAAACACTTTCCGGGCCACGGAGACACTGACAAGGATTCTCACAAAACATTACCCATAATTAACCATACAGCCCAAAGGCTCAACGATATTGAGTTATACCCCTTTATACGCCTTATTGAGGCTAATATAGGTGCTGTTATGACGGCTCATCTATCCGTACCAGCTCTTGATAACAGCCTACTTAAATCAACTGATGCTAACTCCCCAACAACGCCTGCATCAGTTTCAAACCCCATTGTAAATGGTTTACTAAAGCAACAACTAGGCTTTAAAGGCTTAATAATAACCGATGCCTTAAATATGCGTGGCGTTTCCGATTTTTTTGCCGCAGGCGATTTAGATTTAAAAGCATACTTAGCAGGTAACGACATCCTACTTTTTCCAGGCGATGTTCCTAAAGCGATTAATAAAATAAAACAAGCCGTTGAAAACGGATTTATCGCAATTGAGGATTTAGACAACAGGGTAGCCAAAATTCTATCTGCAAAACAATTTGCTGGCTTAAATAACTACCAACCCATTGCATTAACCAATCTTGATAAAGATTTAAACAATATTGAAGCTGAATTACTGCTTAATGAATTGTACGAAAATGCCATTACACTTGTAAAAAATAATAAAAATATCCTCCCAATTAACAATGTAGCAAACACCAATATTGCATGCCTTACAATTGGCGGAAAATCCACCAATACCTTTAAACAAACGCTTTCAAAATATACTCAGCTTAGCCATTTTTATATTGAAAAAGATGCACCTCAAGCCAAGTATGATAAAATGCTGGAATACCTTGCCACTTACAATCATGTAATAATTGATGTACATGATATGAGTAGATATGCAAGTAAAAACTTTGGTTTTAATAGTAAAATTCTCAACTTTTTACAGTGTATTGAAGAGCTTTCAAACACCAGCCTTGCATTATTTGGTAGCCCATACAGCCTCTCAAAATTTGATGGATTTAATACTGTTGTTGTTGCCTACGAGGATAATGAAATTACCCAAAGCCAAACTGCCCAAATGATTTTTGGAGCACTACCCTTTAAAGGCAAACTACCTGTTTCAACCTCTTATTACTATAATTATGCCGATGGTGTTACAACGAAAACCAATGGTAGGCTTTCGTACGGTTTAGCCGAAAGTGTTGGCATAAATAGCAAGGCATTCTACAAAATAGATTCAATTGCCAACCAAGCAATTTTAATTGGTGCAGCACCAGGTTGCCAAATACTAATTGCCAAAAAAGGAAAAGTAATTTTTGAAAAAGCTTATGGGTATCATACATCAACCAAAAAACGCCAAGTAAAAACAACTGATATATACGACATTGCTTCAATAACCAAAATTGCGGCAACCCTTCCTTCGCTTATGCAAATGCACGATGAAGGTAAATGGAGCACCCAAACAGCATTATCAAACCTTTTGCCGCTTACTCAAAACAGCAATAAAGCCAATTTACAAATAGGAGATATTTTAACACACCAAGCCCGCCTTAAAAGTTGGATACCTTTTTACACCCGCGAAAATTTCCAAAACATTTATAAAACTGAAAAAAGCATTAACTGTAATATTATGGTTGGCAACAATATGTACATGCCCAATAATTATGTTGATACGCTATTTTCAATGATTTTGGAATCTGATTTACGTGACAAACATGGCTACCGTTACAGCGATTTAGGTTATTACCTACTATTTAAAGCTGTTGAAAATGACAAACAACAAGCATTTGAAAACTTTGTAGAAAGCAACTTTTACAAACCATTAGGAATGACTTTAACCAGCTATAAGCCCATTAACAAATACGGTTTAAACAATATAGTGCCTAGCGAAAAAGACACCTATTTTCGTAACCAGTTACTACATGGACATGTACACGATATGGGTGCAGCAATGCTTGGTGGAGTATCGGGGCATGCAGGGCTTTTTAGCAATGCCAACGATTTAGCCAAGTTAATGCAGCTTTATTTAAACGATGGCTTTTATGCGGGTAAACGATATTTTAAACAAGGAACCGTAAATTTCTTTGCCTCGCAATACAGCCCTATTAGCCGCCGTGGCTTGGGTTTTGATAAACCCGAAACCGACCCCGATAAAACTAGCCCTTGTTCAGAAAATACGCCTGTTAATGTTTTTGGCCATACAGGCTTTACTGGCACTTGCGCTTGGGCCGACCCCGATAATGACCTTATCTATATTTTTCTTTCAAATAGGGTTTACCCAACAATGAATAACAAAAAATTGTTGAGGGAAAACATTCGTACTAACATTCAAGAAGTAATTTATGAAACACTAAATACTTATCCTGTAAAAACAAAAACGCCCTAAGTTGTAAAACCAAGGGCGCAAATAAACAAGTTATTTTATAAAGTTTCCTTTATTGCAAAAATTCCACTATTAGATTTCGGATATTTTTTAACAAAAATTCCGAAATGACACTCTTTTAAATACTTATATTTTAATGAGGAAGGTTTATCCTCCCAAATAAGTTTTTAAGCCTTTACTACGCTGCGCTGAACGTAAGCGTAAAATAGCTTTATCCTTAATTTGCCTTACACGCTCGCGCGTTAAACCAAAACGGTCGCCAATATCTTCTAAACTCATTGGGTGCTGCACACCAATGCCGTAAAACAACATTACAACGTCCTTTTCTCTTTCCGTTAACGTATTTAAAGCGCGTTCAATTTCAGTTCGTAACGAGCCGTGAAAAGACATATTAGCATCCGCTTTATCAACTTTTTGGTCTTCCAACACATCAAGTAACGAGTTGCTTTCGCCATCAACAAATGGTGCATCAACTGATACATGGCGCGATGACATGGCTAAAGATGTTTCTATCTCCTCAGCCGCTAATTCCAAAACATCTGACAACTCCTCCGATGATGGTTCACGCTCAAACTTTTGCTCCAATTCAGAAAAGGCCTTACGAATTTTTGTTAATGAACCTACCTTGTTTAAAGGTAAACGTACTAAACGCGATTGCTCTGCTAAAGCTTGGATAATAGATTGGCGAATCCACCAAACAGCGTACGAAATAAATTTAAAACCACGGGTTTCATCAAAACGCTGCGCCGCTTTAACCAAGCCCAAATTACCCTCATTAATTAAATCGCTTAATGATAAATTTTGGTTTTGGTATTTTTTAGCAACCGATACAACAAAACGTAAATTAGCACTAACTAAACGCTCCAACGCTTCTTGGTCGCCTTGTTTAATTTTTTGTGCTAGCTCTACCTCCTCCTCAGCGGTTAATAAGTCAATTTTGCCAATTTCTTGTAAATATTTTTCAATAGATGCACTCTCGCGATTGGTAATCGACTTAGAAATCTTAAGCTGTCTCATTTAGTTGGATTATGTTTAAATAGTGTTTTTGTGCAAAAGGGCTACAAAGATTACCTTTTTCCTAGGTAATTGTCAAGAAATGTTAACAAGAATTTAACTACATTACGGTACTTCTACCGAATTAAGCACTTGTTTTACAATATCTTCGGATGTTATATTGTCTGCTTCGGCCTCATAAGTTATCCCAACACGGTGTCTCATCACGTCGTTACATACCGCTCGCACGTCTTCAGGAATAACAAAACCACGTTTTTTCAAAAAGGCATAAGCCTTAGCGGCAATAGCTAAATTTATTGATGCCCTAGGCGAACCACCATAACTAATCATGTTTTTATAGCCCTCCATTTTGTAATTTTCGGGGTAGCGCGTAGCAAAAACTATATCTAAAATATAGTTTTCAATTTTTTCATCCATATAAACATTGCGTACTACTTTGCGTGCTTTAACAATTGTTTCGGGTTTAATAACAGGCTCAACCCCTTTAAAACTTTTGTTTACATTTTGGCGCATAATCATCATTTCATCCTCCTTTTTAGGATAATCAATAACGGCCTTAATCATAAAACGGTCAAGCTGCGCCTCTGGCAAGGGGTAAGTACCCTCTTGCTCTAATGGGTTTTGAGTAGCCAAAACCAAAAAGGGCTCATCCAAATAATAAGTGTTTTCACCAATAGTAATTTGGCGCTCCTGCATAGCCTCTAACAAAGCACTTTGCACTTTAGCTGGGGCACGGTTAATTTCATCGGCTAATACAAAATTGGCGAAAATTGGCCCTTTTTTAACCTTAAAAGCATTCTCTTTTTGGTTGTAGATTAAAGTACCAATAACATCGGCAGGCAACAAATCGGGCGTAAATTGTACCCTGCTAAAATCAGCACTAATAGCTTTTGATAAGGTATTAATAGCCAAAGTTTTTGCCAAGCCTGGCACGCCTTCCAACAAAATATGCCCATCGCTTAATAAAGCCAACAAAAGGCGTTCAATCATATAATCCTGCCCAACAATTGCTTTGCGCATTTCAGCAACCAAAACATCAACAAAAGCACTTTCGCGTTGTATAGTTTCGTTTAACTCAACAATATTCGCGCTCGGGGTAATACTTGTTTCCATCAAATAAATAGTAAAAAATTCGCCACAAAAATAGTAGATAATTATTAGCCTAAAAATTACTGTATTCAGCAATTAAAAAACCCCGCTTTTGGGGCGGGGCATTTAACTTATTTTAGCACTCAATTAGTGTATAACTATGAGTTTTTGCCGTTCAATAACACCATTTTCGCCAGCTAGCTCATACCAGTAAATGCCGTTATTTAAATGGCTTATGTTAATGGATGTGTAATCGCCATCATTTTTAAAGCTCATTACTTGTTGACCTTTTACGTTGTAAATTTTATGTGTGGCGTTGTCCATTGGTTTGTTTAAACTAATGGTTAAAACATCTGAAGCTGGGTTGGGGTATAATTGAACTGAATTTTCGTTTATATTTCCAATACTAACACTATTATTTTGCCCATAGTCACCATAAACTATCAAATCAATACTATGGTTAATATTAAAATGATGGCTCGGGGTAATTAATTGAACTGCCCTTATTTTTAAATCCAATGTTTCTCCAACTAGATTTTCTTCAATTGGCGAAACCGTTATAAAAGGGTTGTTTTTTTCTGGATTAAGCGGCATGGTTTCATCAATGTATTCAAAGTGAGTGCCGTTAACGGCTGAACCTTCAAAAACTAATTTTATTTCTCCACCATTTGGCGGATGATTTCCAATATCAAACACTATAGTTGCACTGCTATTTGCACTAACTACTGGTATATCATCACTATTTGTTTCAATTTGTTCGTCGGGTATTTCAATGTCTAGTATTAACCCATCAGAGTAAAAGCTACCATGTTCTACCAAAATAGCAGAATCCCATATAGCATCACCAGCATCGGCCACACCCATTTTAATATGGTAGGTTTCATATGGGTTAACAACAGCTACTGCTGGTAAAACGGTTGTTAAACCATCGTAGGTAAAAATATCTTGATACAATCCGTTTTCTCCATAATAATTATCAATAAAGTACTCTGAATTGGCAGGGGTCATTAAACCAGGATAACCTTCACATGGGTTTTCGGCATTAATATAGGTAGAGCCGTTGTTGATGGTTCCAATCATTACAGGGTACTCTGTTCCAGGAACTAGTGAAAACAACTCGCACATTGTTTCATCATTCTCGCTAGTTAAAAATATCCCCATTAAATCATTATACTGGCTGCAAACGTATTCGGGGTATTCTTCTGAAGCAAAAATATAGTTAAACTCAAACTGATTTCCCAAAGCAGTTATATCAAATTCAATGTAGCAATAATCTTGTAGGCTAACACCAGCCCCTGCCGCAATAGCATCAAGAGGGGCAAACCCATCAATCTCTGTGTTTAAAGGCGCTCCCGTTGCCGAAGAGTTGTTGGACGAAGCCGCACTTGTTGCTGGTCCAGTAGCTAGGATAATTCCTTCTTCAACTAAAAAATTACTAGCTTCAAAACTGCCAAAACCATCTTCACCACAATGTACTTGTACATTTTCAATGTTAACACCAAAGCCAAATAAGGCTTTTAATGCAGAGTTAATTTCAAGTGGTTCATTCGCAACTTCAATTTGTAATTGTGCAAATACAAAATTTGTACTGCATAATAATGCAGTAACTAAAAGTAAATGTTTCATAATGGGGTAATTTTTAATAATTAATAATCAATAATTTTTGCCGTTCAATAACACCATTTTCGCCAACTAGCTCATACCAGTAAATGCCGTTATTTAAATGGCTAATGTTAATGGATGAATAGTCACCATCATTTTTTAAAGATAATACTTGCTGCCCTTTTACATTGTAAATTTTATGCCATGCCTTATCAATTGTTTCATTTAAACTTACTGTTAAAACATCTGATGCAGGGTTAGGATACAATTGAATTATGCTTTGGCTTAAATCAACCGTATTAACGGCATCTCCTTTAATAATTAAATCAATGCTATGGTTAATGTTAAATTGGTTTGTTGGTGTAATTAACTGTACTGCCGTTATCTTCAAATCTAATGTTGCACCTGCTACATTTTCTTCAATTGGCGAAACCGTTATAAAAGGGTTGTTTTTTTCTGGGTCAAGCGGCATGGTTTCATCAATATATTCAAAGTGAGTGCCGTTAATGGCTGAACCTTCAAAAATCAATTTAACCTCCCCTCCATTTGGGGGGTGGTTACCAATATCAAAAACAACGGTAGCACTATGGTTTGAGCTTATTTCGGGTACATCTTCGCTATTAGTAGTAACATCCTCTTCGGGTACTTCAACCGCTACAATAAAACCATCAGAGTAAAAACTACCATGTTCAACCATTATTGCTGAATCAAAAATAGCATCGCCAGCATCTGCTACGCCCATTTTAATATGGTAGGTTTCGTATGGGTCAACTACAGCTACTGCTGGTAAAACGGTGGTTAAACCATCGTAAGTAAAAAAGTCTTGATAGGATCCAGTTTGTCCATAATAATTTTCAATAAAGTACTGTGAATTGGCTGGTGTTGCCAAACCAGGATAACCCTCGCAACCATTTGCCCCACCAGTACTATTTCCGTTGTTAATTGTACCTATCATTACAGGGTAATCCGTTTCAGGAACTAGTGAAAACAATTCGCACATTGTTTCATCATTTTCGCTGGTTAAAAATATCCCCATCAAATCATTAAAACCTGTACATACATATTCGGGATATTCTTCAGATGCAAAAATGTAATTAAACTCAAACTGATCGCCCAAGGCGGTTATATCAAATTCAATATAACAATAATCCTGCAAGCTAACTCCTGCTTGTGCCGCTATTGCATCAAGGGGCTCGAAGCCGCCAACACCAGTATTTAACGGGCCTCCTATGCTTTCACTAATATTAGGCAACTCGGCATTATCTGCTGGTCCAGTTGCTAAAATAACCCCTTGTTCAACTAAAAAGTTACTGGCTTCAAAGCTACCAAAGCCATTTTCGCCGCAATGTACTTGTATGTTTTGTATATCAACACCTACGCCAAATAGTGCCTCAAGGGCAGCTTCTATTTCGGCAGGTTCATTAGCAACATCAACCGATAATTGCGCATTGGCAACCGCCATATTTAACATAATAATTACCAAAAAATAGTATAAATTCCGTTTCATAAGCCTACACTTTCAATTTAATATACTAATATTTCTTCAATTAGAAGCTGACATTTTATTTTGGCTAATGTTTTAACACTATCCTTGTTATATTTTTAACATTCAAAAGTAAAAATTAAATGCCTTTCAATAAATTACTTGTTGCCAACCGTGGCGAAATTGCTATAAGGGTTTTAAGAGCATGTACAGAATTAGGCATAACTACCGTTGCCATTTATACTTGGGAAGATCGTTACTCGTTACACCGATATAAAGCGGATGAGGCCTATCAAATTGGGGATAACAGCAATCCATTAAAACCTTATTTGGATATTGAAGAAATAATTCAATTAGCCAAAAATAAAAATGTTGAGGCTATCCATCCTGGTTATGGATTTTTATCGGAAAATGTTGAATTTGCACGTCGTTGCCAAGAAGAGGGGATCGTTTTTGTTGGCCCATCGCCCGAAATAATGGAGCAATTGGGCGACAAGGTTAAAGCTAAAAATGTGGCTATTGCTGCCAATGTACCCATTATTGAAAGTAACAAAGAAGCCATAACAAATGAGCAAATTGCACTAACTGAGGCTAGTAAAATTGGCTACCCAATAATGCTAAAAGCAGCATCGGGCGGTGGGGGTAGAGGTATGCGAGTTGTACGTAATAATGAGCAACTTAAAAAGGCTTTTTTAGAAGCACGTAGAGAGGCATTAAATGCCTTTGGTGATGAAACCGTATTCCTTGAAAAATTTGTTGAAAACCCTAAGCATATTGAAGTGCAAATTTTAGGAGATAAGCATGGTAATCTGCTTCATTTATTTGAGCGTGACTGCTCAGTACAACGCCGTTTTCAAAAAATAGTTGAAATTGCCCCTGCACCCAATTTACCGCAAAACGTAAAAGATAAATTATATGAATATGCCTTAAAAATTTGCCGAAGCGTTGGCTATAATAATGCGGGTACTGTTGAGTTTTTAGTGGATGAAGAAAACAACATTTATTTTATTGAAGTTAACCCTCGCATTCAGGTAGAACATACTGTAACAGAGGAGGTTACAGGTATTGATATTGTTAGTGCTCAAATTCATATAGCATCGGGTGTAAACCTAATTGAAACGCAATATTTAAAATCGCAAAGCGAAATAAGTTGCAATGGTTTTGCTGTGCAATGCCGCATTACCACCGAAGATCCGCAAAATAATTTTAAACCCGATTATGGACGAATTATAGCATATAGAAATGCGGGGGGCTATGGCATTAGAATTGATGAAGGCAGTACCTATCCGGGTATGCAAATTTCGCCTTTTTTCGATTCGATGTTATGTAAGGTAACGGCATGGGGACGAGACTTGACAGGAGCAAGTAAACGCCTTAACCGAACCTTAGCAGAGTACCGAATTAGAGGGGTTAAGGACAATACTCGCTTTTTGCAAAACATACTAGTACATCCTAATTTTAGAGAAGGTAATGCAAGGGTTAGCTTTATTGAAAAACACCCTGAATTGTTCCAATATCGTAAACGCCGCGACCGGGCTACAAAGGCCTTGCGTTATTTAGGTAATGTTACTGTTAATGGCAACCCCGATGTTACAGTAACTAAACAAGATATTCAGTTTAAAAGTGCACTTATTCCGCCATTTAACAAATACGAAAAGCCACAAAATGGCAGCAAACAGATATTGGATAGCCAAGGACCAGAAGGTTTAACTAAGTGGATTAAGCAGCAAAACCAAATACTGTTTACCGATACCACTTTACGCGATGCACACCAATCATTAATTGCTACCCGTGTGCGTAGTCGTGATTTAGTGGGTGTTGCCGAAAGCTTTGCCCACCACCACCCACAAACTTTTAGTATGGAGGTTTGGGGCGGTGCAACATTTGATGTGGCTATGCGATTTTTAAAAGAGTGCCCTTGGCAAAGGCTTGATGACATAAGACAAGCTGTACCTAATGTTTTACTGCAAATGTTATTGAGGGGATCAAATGCTATTGGCTATACGGCCTACCCTGATAACTTGATAAAAAAGTTTATTGAAGAAAGTTGGGCAGATGGTAAAGGCATTGATATTTTCCGCATTTTCGATTCGTTAAATTGGGTTGAAAATATGCGAGTTAGCATACAAACTGTACGTGAGCGCACCAACGCTATTGCCGAGGCCTGCCTTTGCTATACAGGCGATATTAGCAATGCTAAAAAAACAAAATACACCCTACAATATTACCTTGATTTAGCACGCCAGTTAGAAGATGCTGGTGCACATATTTTAGCTATTAAGGATATGGCTGGCTTGCTAAAACCCGATGCGGCGCATACATTAATAACAGCATTAAAACAAGCTACTGATTTGCCTATTCATTTGCATTCGCATGATACTTCGGGGGCACAAATGGCTACCTATTTAAAAGCGGTTGATGCTGGGGTTGATATTGTGGATGTGGCCATATCGAGTATGTCGGGTTTAACCTCGCAACCTAACTTTAACACCTTGGTTGAGATATTGAAAACCAACCCGCGCGCTGCTAATTTTAATGTGGATTCACTTAATCAATTTTCAACATACTGGGAAGCTGTTAGGGAATACTACTACCCTTTTGAAAGTGGCTTAAAAAGCGGTAATGCCGATGTTTACCAACACGAAATTCCAGGCGGGCAGTACTCAAACCTTAAACGCCAAGCACGCGCAATGGGCTTGCAAGAGCGTATGCCCGAAATAACAAAAACCTATACTGATGTTAACGAAATGATGGGAGATATTGTTAAGGTTACCCCATCAAGCAAAGTAGTTGGCGATTTAGCTTTATATATGGTTACCAATGGTTTAACTAAAGCAGATGTTGACCAAAAAGGCGAGGATATTGATTTTCCGCAATCGACTAAAAGCTTTTTTAAAGGGGAGCTGGGGCAACCGCATGGCGGTTTTCCTAAAAAACTACAAGCTTTGGTTTTAAAAGGTGAGATTCCTTTTACCGAAAGACCTAATGCGCATCTTAGTCAAATTGATTTTGAAAAGGAGTTTGACACTTTTGATAATGAGTTTGAAGAAGTAAGTTTCAGGGATTTTCTTTCGTATAAATTTTACCCGAAAGTTTTTACTGATTTTTATCATCATAAGCAATTATATGGAGATGTTTCAATTTTGCCGACCACAGCTTTTTTATATGGAATGCAAATAGGGGAAGAGGCCGTTTATAGTATTGAAGCTGGTAAAAGCATTATTGTTTATTTGGATTATATAAGCCAAGCTGATGCCGAGGGTTTTAGAAAGGTAACTTTTAAATTGAATGGCCAACGCCGAACTTTAGCCATAAAAGATATAAATGCCCAAACTGATGTTCGGGAACATGAAAAAGCTGACCTGCTTGATGAGTGCCAAATAGGCTCGCCATTACAAGGTTTGTTTAGCAAAATTTTTGTAAAAAAAGGGGATGTTGTTAAACGAGGAACGCCGTTGTTTATAATTGAAGCAATGAAGATGGAAACAACCGTTACGGCTCCTATTGATGGTAAAATAAAAAGTGTTTTGCTAGCTGAAGGCACTTTAGTTGAAGCTGACGATTTGATTGTTGAGTTAGAGCAGTTGTAATTGTTTATCATTGTTAAATAATTTTGAGACCAACGCTTTTGGCAAATATTGATTTTTTAAAAATGCTTTTGAACCTTTTGGCGTGTTGTTTAAAATATGTTAGTATAGTGCCCTTTTGTAAATTATTGGCTAATAAGAGTTTAGCTTATTGAAACATTTGTTAAAAAACAATTGATGTGACCTTTGGTTATGTTAGCAAACTTTGAGCGTGTAAAATGGCGTTTTTTTAAAGTTGTGACTACCGCAAAATACCGACCGTTAGTTATTCATGTTTTTAAATGAAATGCAACCTTTGGCAGTAGAAGCAAACCTTTAACGTGTTAATTTTTTATTGATTTACAATGGGTTAGGTTGTTTTAAAACTTGTTTTGGGCGTGCTGTAAGTCTGTAATGACTTGGTTACAGATTTCAGATAACTGCTAATGCAGTTTCTGAAATGACAAACTATGTTTAATACTCTTTTCTTGTTGGTAGGCGACCAACAAAGGAATTGAGGGTACGGCTCGGCGTTCCGATGATTTGGCTTTGCTAAATCCATAGCAGACACCCTAAAAGCCTGAGTTCGATTACTAGTTTAAAAAAATTCAGTTATAATAGCGATGTTTTGTAACTCGTTTACAATTATACCAAATCACCCCCGAATGCGTGCCCAGCCTGATTTTGCCTTCTTGCAAAATCTTCCCCGTGTGCGGGCTCAGCCCCTCAAAAATGGGGGATATTTCTAATTCCATTTTAATTTGCGAATATTTGTGTTGCTAATCATTTCAAACACATTATTTTCAACCAATTGAGATTAAATTTTAAGTCGAACGCAGGTTAAAAAACAAAAGGCAGCCTAAATAGACTGCCTTCAATTAAATATGATTATCTAAGTTTTTCTGATTATTAAAACTGCGTTTTTATTTCGCCGCTTTCAATTTTTCCTAAATAGTCATCAAGTTCATCTTTTACTTCGCCTTTTAACAAGTATAAACCGATAATATTAGGGAAACACATGGCAAATATCATGGCATCTGAAAAACCAACTACAGCCCCTAAACTCATTGCAGCACCAACTACCACAACCAAGCAGAATAGCACTTTGTAAACAATAGCAACCATAGTGCTGCGCCCAAACAAAAACTGCCATGCCTGTAAGCCGTAATAACTCCAAGATATCATAGTTGAAAAAGCAAATAATATTACTGCTACCGCTAATAAAATGTTAAAACCAGGTAAAACGGTTTGAAAAGCTCTAGCCGTTAATGTAACTCCTTCTACTCCATCGGGGTTGGCATAGTTACCTGTAATTACAATAACCAAAGCCGTCATAGTACAAACAACTACGGTATCAATAAATGGCTCTAATAGGGCTACAGTACCTTCACTTGCTGGGTTGCTGGTTTTAACAGCTGAGTGTGCAATTGATGCCGAGCCAATACCAGCCTCATTACTAAATGCAGCACGCTTAAAACCTTGAATTAAAACACCAATAAATCCACCAGCAACTGCACTAGGCGCAAAAGCACCTGCAAAAATTTGACCAATAGCACCAGGCAATTCAGTAATATTAACACCTATAATAATCAAAGCACATAATACATAAATAGCGCACATGCCCGGAACAATTTTATCCGTTACACTAGCAATGCTTTTAATGCCTCCTATAATAACGATACCAACCAAAGCAGCTACTATTAGACCAAAAATCCAACCAGCCATTTCAAACGGAACAACTGAGGCAAATTGCTGGTAGGCTTGGTTTACTTGAAACATATTACCGCCACCAAATGAGCCACCAATACACATAATGGCAAAAAATATGGCAAAAAACTTACCTAAACCACCCATGCCCCTGCGAGCAAAACCTTCGCTTAAATAGTACATTGGACCGCCATAAACCGTTCCGTCTTCGTCAATTTGTCGATATTTTACACCCAAAGTACACTCAACAAACTTTGACGACATACCCAGCAAACCTGCTAAAATCATCCAAAAAGTAGCACCTGGGCCACCTAATGAAATGGCAATTGCAACACCAGCTATATTACCCAAGCCAACCGTACCTGATAAAGCCGTTGCTAATGCTTGAAAATGGGAAACCTCGCCCTTGTCGTTAGGGTCGGTATAACGCCCCCTTACAATATCAATGGCCAGTTTAAAGCCCCTAATATTGAAGAACTTATAATAAATAGTAAAAAATATTGCCCCAACCAATAACCATATTAAAACCAAAGGAACGGCTACGCCATTAATTGATATTGAGAAGAATACAACTGTTTCAACCGCAGTAGTTATTGGAGTTAAAAAGTTATTAATCTTTTCATCCATGCTTTGTGCTAACAAACTAGGGCCAGTTAACAACATGGCAAATAATAAGGACAATAGTTTTTTCATTATCAAACGTATTTGCGTTAAAGTTAACAATTTGATTGCGGTTTATAAAGCTTGCATTAATTTATTAAATAAACACTAATTAGATTTGAGTATGCTTAGTTTTTGGGAACAAGAAAGTTTATTACATTTTGATTATGCCATTATTGGAAGTGGTATAGTTGGCTTGTCGGCAGCTATTTCAATTAAGCAAGCTAATGTAAAGGCAAGGGTAGCTGTTTTTGAAAAGGGGATGCTACCAACTGGAGCAAGTACCAAAAATGCAGGTTTTGCCTGTTTTGGTAGTGTTACTGAAATTTTGGATGACCTTGAAAGTATGCCCGAAAGCAAAGTATTGGAATTAGTTGAAATGCGCTGGAAGGGGCTTGAAATTTTGCGCACTAGATTGAGGAAAAATAAATTGGATTACCATGGTTATGGTGGTTATGAATTGATAGGCGATAATGAAATTTATGCCATTGATAAAATTGACTATGTTAATGGTTTATTACAACCTATTTTTAAGCAAAGTGTATTTGCTTTGGCAGATGATAAATTGGCTGAATTTGGCTTTAATAAACAAAAGGTTAAACACTTAATATACAACCCTTTAGAAGGGCAGTTACAGCCCGGATTAATGATGCGCAATTTAATTGAATTGGCTAATTTATTGGGTGTGCAAATTTTTACTAATAGCCCAATAGTTTCATTTAATGATAGCCATAGTGGTGTTGAATTGCTAAGTGAAAAAGGAATTGTTTTTAAAGCCCAAAAACTAGCTATTTGCACTAATGCTTTTACTCAACAGTTAATACCTGAAATTGGATTGAAACCTGGGCGGGGTCAAGTAATTGTTACAAAGCCAATAGCCAATTTGCCCTTTAAGGGCGTTTTTCATTTTGATGCTGGTTATTACTATTTCCGAAATTATGGTGACCGTATTGTTTTTGGTGGTGGTCGAAATTTAGATTTTAAAGGCGAAGCCACTACAGTTTTTGAAAATACTGATTTAATAATCCATGAGTTAAAAAAATTATTAGCAGAAAACATATTACCTAATAGGGAGTTTGAAGTGGATTACCAATGGGCGGGCATTATGGCATTTGGTGAAAACAAGTACCCTATTTGCCAAAAAATTAGTGACAATGTTGTGATAGGAGTGCGTTTAGGAGGCATGGGCGTTGCGATAGGAAGCTATTTAGGAAAAAAAATTGAAGAAATATTGGCTAGCAAGTGATAATTATGTTGCGCAATTGATAAAAGCATTTATATTTGCAGTCCGCTTTTAAAAAGCTGGTTTGGTGCGGTAGCTCAGTTGGTAGAGCAATGGACTGAAAATCCATGTGTCGGCGGTTCGATCCCGCCCCACACCACAAATTTATTAAGCCTCAACTTTTTGTTGGGGCTTTTATTTTTGATAGCATTAGTAATGGTTGATTATATTGTTGTATAAACAAGATATAATTGGCTTGCATGCGAGACGAAGTGGGGCTAGGTAAGGCAATGTGTCCTATACCGTAAAA